>Ga0265327_10001076_pt1 | contig 38060 bp, 36 predicted proteins | sample 41621metaG_FD_202089 | JGI IMG/M metagenome (GOLD analysis project Ga0265327, IMG submission 202089) | Rhizosphere microbial communities from Carex aquatilis grown in University of Washington, Seatle, WA, United States - 4-16-21 metaG | ecosystem: Host-associated > Plants > Roots > Rhizosphere...
GGCCGTCTGGTGGGGGTTGCACCGCTGGTTTCCCGTTGCCGGCGAATTCGGGGCGCTTCCCCACCCCTGGGAACCCGGCCTGCTCAAGATCCACGGCGCCGCCGCGATGGTGGCGTTGATCATCTTCGGCACGCTCGTGCCGCTGCACATGAAGCGCGGCTGGGGCGCCCGGCTCAACCGGCCGAACGGCGTCATGCTCGTCGCGTTTTTCCTCCTGCTGACGGCCAGCGGCTACGTCCTGTACTATGCCGGCGGCGAGCAATCGCGGAGCGTGGCGAGTCTCGTGCACACCGTGCTCGGCCTGGCATTTCCGCTCGTATTGCTGTGGCACATCGCGCGCGGGCGCCGCGCGCGACGGCACCAGATGGATTTGAAACGGTAACGATTTTCCGAAGCTGGAGGGTGCCCGCCTCCGCACCGTTGTGGGGCTCCCGCTAACGCCGCGGCAGCGCCCAGCGCAGGAAATCCGGCAACGCCCCGCCCCACGTGCGCTCGTTGTGTTCGCCGCCCGGCGTCTCGGTGTAGGCCAGGTCATCGCCGCGGCGGAAACCGATCGCGACAAACTCATCAATCAATTCGGTCGTGTCCTGGATTGCGTCGATGACACCGTTGCCGTCGCGATCGGCCGTCTCGTCCGCCGTGCCGGCCTGGAACCAGAGTCGCAGCGCGGGCTTCCGAGCGGCTTCCCGCACCCGCCGGTGCATGATGCGCGAAGCCTGCTGGGTCGTCGGGCTGGTGTTGTCGGTCCGCCACCACAGCGCGCCGGAAAAAACGCCCGCGAAGCCGAAGGTCTCCGGCTGCCGCCACGCGGTGTCGAGCGCACACAGTCCCCCCATCGACGCCCCGAAGATGCCCGTGCGCGCGGGCGCGAGGCCCACGCCGTAACGCGTCCGCACCGCCGGCAGGAGGGCATAGGTCAGGTAGTTTTGAAACCGCGCCGCGAGCCGGCCGCGCCCCGAGTAATCAAGGATCCCGGCGGCGCCGTATTCGTCGACCCGTTCGGCGGAGGCCGGCACGGCCAGCACCACCGGCGCCTCGAAGGATCCGTCGGCGGCCAGCCCGGCCAGGGCCGGCCCAAGCCGCCAGGCCGGCATGGTCTGGCCATCGAGCGCGATGAGCAGGGGCGCGCGCTGCCCTTTCCGGAAATCCGGCGGCAGGTAGACCGTCACGTCCCTCGGCGCGAGCCCGGGCACCGCCAGGTCGCCGAACATTTCCCGCCGAACCCCGCAGCCAAATCCCATCCACTCCAAAAGGCGGGTCAGACGCGCCGAAACGCTTGGATCAGGATTCGTGGATTCGGTGGAAATTGGGCGCACGGTCGCCTGTGTTTGTGCGGGTTCCCGGACGTTTGTCGAGCCGGTCGCACTCGCGAACAATCCTCCGCCACTGCGGGCGGATGAACTTGCCCTTTGTCATAAACGCTGGCGAAATCCGCGTCCATGGACAACCCCGCCAACCCGGTCGCGCGCGACGCGTCCGGAATTTTCGGCCATCCCCGCGGCCTCACCAACCTGTTTTTCACCGAATTGTGGGAACGATTCGGGTACTACGGCATGCGGGCGCTGCTGACGCTTTTCATGGTGACCGAAGCCGCCAAGGGCGGCATGGGCTACGGCACGGTGCGGGCGGGCCTGATCTACGGCACGTACACGATGAGCGTCTACATGCTGTCGATTCCCGGGGGCTTCATCGCGGACAATTTCATTGGCGCCCGGATGACAGTTTTTCTGGGGGGATGCGTCATCGCCGCCGGCTACCTGACGCTGGCGTTCCACTCGACGACCACGTTCTACGTGGGGCTGGTGCTCGTCGCCTGCGGGACCGGCATGCTTAAACCCAACATCAGCTCGATGGTTGGCGCTCTCTATTCCAAGGACGACGACCGGCGCGACGCGGGCTTTTCGATATTCTACATGGGAATCAACATCGGGGCGCTGTCCGCCCCGCTGCTGACCGGCTGGCTTGCGCAAAGCTCGACCTACAAGGCGATGCTTGCGGACTGGGGCTTCGATCCAAACCGCAGCTGGCACTGGGGCTTTGCCGCGGCCGGGTTCGGCATGATCATCGGCCTGGTGGTCTACGTGATTCAACGCCATCGCCTCGCCCATGTCGGCAATGCCCCCGCGCCCGAAGTGCCCCGGCCTTGGGGTGGCCTGGGGAAAGTCCTAATCGGCACGTTGGTCTTCCTCGGGTATGTGATCCTGTCCGACCAGGACGGTTACAATTGGATGCGCTGGCTTTTCATCGTGCTGCCGGTGGGAGCGACGCTCTGGTACGGCTTCAATCCCGACCTGGAGAAGAAGCGCATGGCGGCCATCTTTGTCTTCTGCATCGCCGCGATGGTGTTCTGGGCGATCTTCGAACAGGCGGGCTCGACCATTGCGCTGTTTTCGGACCAGTTGACCGACCGGTCGCTGCCGTGGAACGGCGAGTTCAACCTTTTTGGCTGGCACCTCCATTTCGCCAGTCCGTTTCCGTCGGCCTGGTTCCAGTCTGTGAATTCATTCTGGGTGATCCTGCTCGCGGGTGTGTTTGCCTGGCTCTGGGTAAAACTTGGCCGCCGGCAGCCCTCGAGTCCGCTGAAGTTCACCATCGGCCTGTTTTTCCTGGGCCTGTCGTTCGTCATGATGGTGCCGGCCGCCAAACTGACGGCCGACGGGAAGATCAGCTCGTTGTGGCTGGTCGCCCTCTTCTTCCTCCAAACGGTCGGCGAACTGTGCATCAGCCCGGTCGGGTTGAGTACGATGACCAAGCTGGCCCCTGCGCGGTTGGCGGGCCTGGTCATGGGGCTGTGGTTTCTCGCCGCTTCGCTTGGCAACAAGCTGGCGGGCGTGCTGGCCGGCGAATTCACCGCCACGGATGCCCCGGCCTTGGCTCATTTCTTCACCAAACAGGCCATTTGGGTCGGCTGTGCGGCGGTGGCGCTGCTCGCCGTTACCCCATGGGTCCGCAAGTTGATGGGTCAGGTCCACTGACACCTGGCACGGCTTCGCGTGGGATGCGCCTGAACCAGCGCCGCTTTTTGCAGGTCTCGACCTGTAGAAAAGGATAGGGCCCGCGTGCGTCACGGGCCAGTAAACGCACGCGGGCCCACTTGGTCACCTCTCGCACCCTTGCGGGCACGAAAATCATTAGAGTCCGATAGTAACCGAAAGCGGTAGGCGGACGGACTACCAAAACCACCTTTATTTAGGTGGCGGTTTTACATCCCGAATTCGTCCGCAACCGATGGCGTTGCCCGGGACCCCGCCTGACTGACCCGGGGCCTTCTTGCGCTACTTGACACAACTGCATTGATGGCAATCTTTTCGCGCGTGGTCAGCCACGATTCACCACGCGATCCGATGCCGGCGGCGGCCATTCGATGGATCTCCGCCTTTTGCGCGGCGATGGTGTTGATGCTTGGTTTGCTGGCCGCGAGCCCGGAACTTCATGCCCGGGTACACCACGACGCCGACCACGCGGGGCACACCTGCGCGGTCACCCTTTTTAGCCAAGGCCTTGATCATCCGGCGATCGGCGGCGAATTGCCTCTGGCGCCGGCGATGGTCATCGTCTCTGGACTGATTCCGAGCGAGCCGCAGCGGATCGAGTCCGTCACGGACTGGCTGCTGCCTGGTCGGGGCCCGCCGGTTCGCTGAGTTCAGAACCTGTCGCGCCGCCGTCGTTCGGTGGCGCCTTCTTGCATGGCGTTCCGCCATCCCGGCGGCCGCGCGTCCGTAAACCTGAACCAGCATGAAAACAACCTTCTGTATCCTTTTCCCGTTCCTGATCATCAACGCCAGCTTTGCCCAGGCCAAGCCTGACACCAACCCGTCCGACACCCCCGCGTCAACCGACGAACCGGTGGTGAAACTTGAGGAATTTGTCATCAGCGACCAACTCGACCGCGCCCGCGAATCAATCATGCCGAGCCTGGGCGCATCGACGTTCACCATTGACCGAGCTCAGATCGAGCTGGGGGCGCTCGGCGACAACGCCCCCTTCAGCCAAGTCATCCTCCGCGCCCCGGGCGTAGCCCAGGATTCGGCCGCCAACGGCGACCTGCACGTTCGCGGCGAGCATGCCAACCTGCAGTACCGCATCAATAATGTCCTGCTGCCCGAAGGTCTCTCCGGCTTCGGGCTCGAGCTCGATCCCCGCTTCGTCGGCAACATGCAACTCATCACCGGCTCACTGCCGGCCCAATATGGGTTTCGCACCGCCGGGATCGTCGACATCAAGACCAAGAGCGGCCAGTTCGACAACGGCGGCGAGGTCGAGCTTTACGGCGGCAGCTACGACACGGTTCGCACGAGCTTCGAGCGCGCCGGCGCGGATGGCAAGATGAGCTACTTTGTCGATGGCAGCTACGACCACAACGGCATCGGGATCGAGAATCCGACCGCCAGCGCGACTCCCCTGCATGACGTCTCGGACCAGGGCAAGGCGTTCACCTACCTGTCCTACATTCTCGACTCCACGAGCCGGCTCAGCGTGATGGGCAGCGCCTCGGATAGCACGTTCCAGATACCCAACACGGCGGGCCTGCCCGCGGGCACCTCCCCGAACGGGAATCCCTGGCTGGCGGGCAGCTTCGACTCGGCGATTCTCCACGAGCGCCAGGACGAGCAGAACTATTACGGCGTTGTTGCCTACCAAAAGGCGGCCGGCGACCTGAACTTCCAGATGGCGGGCTACGGCCGGTACAGCGGTGCGCACTTTATCCCCGACACGACCGGCGACCTCTATTTCAACGGGGTCGCCAGCGATGTGGACCGCACAATCTCTTCCGTCGGACTGCAGGGTGATGGCAGCGACCAAGTCGGCGACCACCATGTCGTCCGCGCCGGCTTCATGCTCCTTGCGGAGACCCTGCGCAGCGCCTCGACCACGACAGTTTTCCCGGTCGACAGCGACGGAAACCCAACCGGCCCGGCGTATCCGATCGCTGAAAATGACCGGCTGCACGCTTCATTTCTCGGCGCCTACCTGCAGGACGAATGGAAGGTCGCACCCACCCTGACCCTGAACTACGGCGCACGGTTCGACGCCTATTCGTCGTCATTTGACAACGAAGGCCAGATCAGTCCACGGGTGAACTTCATCTACCAGATGACACCCGCCACCACGATCCACGCCGGCTACGCGCGGTATTTCACGCCGCCGCCCCTGGAATTCGTTTCGGCGACGACGGTGGCGTTGTTCAACGGAACGTCGAACGCCTCGCCCGTGGCACAAGACGATCCGGTCAAGGCGGAACGTTCCAACTACCTTGACGTCGGCATCACCCAAAAACTCCCGCATGGCATCCAGATCGGTTTGGACTCGTACTACAAGTCCGCCCGCAACCAGCTCGACGACGGCCTGTTTGGGCAGTCCCTGATTCTCTCCGCCTTCAACTATCGCGAGGGCCGCGTGTATGGCGTGGAATTCTCGGGCTCCTACACATCCGGGGATTTTACCTCTTACCTCAACGTCGCCCGTTCGAATGCGCAGGGCCAGGATTGGACCTCGGCCCAGTTTTTGTTCGATCCGGCGGATCTGGCGTACGTCCGGAACCACTGGATCTTTCTCGATCACGACCAGCAGTTCTCGGCTTCGGCCGGTGCCGCCTACACCTGGAAACACTCCAGGGCCAGCACCCAGCTGGCCATCGACGCCATTTACGGGAGCGGCTTGCGCAATGACGCTACTGACAGCCTCGGCAACACCATTCCCAATGGGGGATCAGTGCCATCCTACTACTCAATCAACATCGGTGTGGAGGAGTCCTTCCGGCTCAGCCTCCGGAAAACGCTCAAGGTGCGGCTCGATGTCGTCAACATCACGGACCAGGTTTACGAATTGCGCGACGGTTCCGGCGTGGGGGTCAACGCCGCCCAATACGGCATGCGCCGCGGAATCTTCGGGACACTGGGGCTGGCGTTTTGACGCGGACTGGGTGCCGGGCGGAGCTTTCGAACCCCGCCCGGCAATTTCACGCCGGCTCGAGGCCGAACACCGCGCGGGCATAGTTCTCAATCGAGAACGGCTGCAAATCGTCGGGTTGCTCGCCGAGGCCGATGAAATAGATCGGGATTTTTAGCTGTCGGTAAATTCCCACGAGCGCACCTCCCCGGCTGGTCCCGTCGAGTTTTGTCACAATCAACCCGGTGAGCCCAAAGCTCTGGTGAAATACCCGGGCCTGCTCGATCGAGTTGCTGCCCAGCGAGCCGTCAACGACCAGCCAGCGGTGTTGCGGTGCGGCCGGGTCGTTTTTCTGCAGGACGCGGCGAATCTTGGCCAGCTCCTCCATCAGGTTGCCCTTGGTGTGGAGGCGGCCGGCGGTGTCGACGATCAGCCAGTCCCGATGCCGCGCCTTCGCGGCCTGCCAGGCATCGAAGGCCACTGCCGCGGCGTCCGCCCCGCTGTGGCTCGCCACGATCTCAAGGTCCAGTCGCGTCGCCCAGCTTCGCAATTGCTCCACCGCCGCCGCCCGAAATGTATCACAGGCCGCCACCAGCACGCCCTGGCCGTCGGCCTTCAGCTTGTGCGCGAGCTTGGCCGTCGTCGTGGTCTTGCCCGAGCCATTGACGCCGATCAATACGATCACCGTCGGATTGAGGGGTGGAACCCGCCCTCCGGAGGCGTTTTCCGTTGCCGGCGCGTCCGGAGGCCGCGCCCCACCCTCCAAGGTACCCTCCGAGCCCGCGAGCACCTTTCTCAACACCGTCGCGCCGATTTCCGCCGCCTGCTGGCCCTGCAACGCCGGGTCCTGCCGGTACGCGGCCTTGATTTCGCCGAGGATTTCCTCGGTGGTCTCGACGCCAAAATCAGCGGTGTAGAGCGCCTCCTCGAGCTCGGCCAGCGAGGCCGCGTCGATCCTCCGCCCGCCGAAGAGCCCGTGGGTCTTGGCGGCGATGGTCGAGAATGTCTTGGTCAGCCCATCCCGGAATTTTTTGAAAATGGAAAACATGCGGAAGTCGCGAGGAGTGGGGAGCGGGTCGCGAGGAGACTTTCACCACGGGGCTTCCAACCGCACTCTGTTCATGATGCTCGCTTCTCGCTACTCGGCCGTGGGCTTCCGGGCGTCGCGGCCGAGCTTGTCCTTCATCCGGTCGAGAATCCCGTTGATGAACCGCTTCGAGTCCGCGGTGGAGAAATGTTTGCTGAGGTCGATCGCCTCGTTGATCGAGACGACCGGCGGAATGTCCTTCCGGTGGAGCATCTCGAAGATCGCCAGGCGGAGGATGGCGAGGTCGATGCGCGCGATGCGGTCGAATTCCCAGTTGTGCGCCAGCGAGCGGATGTGGCCGTCCATCTCGGCGACATGCTCGATCGTGCCGTGGATCAGCTCCTCGGTGAAGGCGTAGTGGTCGCGCGGCTTTTCCAGGCCCTCGAAAAAGGTGCGCAGATCCTCCGCCAGGTTTGCCGGTGGATTCATGCTCCACGCGTAGAGGTATTGCAGGGCCGCGGCGCGGCACTCCCGGCGTTGGGCGAACTGGCTGCTCATCGCCGGCGCGCCTCCAGGCGGCGTTTCAACGCGGCCATCTCGAGCGCCGCGCGGGCGAACTCCGCTCCCCGGTCGATCCGGCCGGTGCACCGGTCGGCCGCCTGCTTCCAAGTTTCGGCGACCACGACGCCGTTGATCACCGCCACCCCGCGGGTCAGGGCCACCTGCTGGAGGGCGTGCGTGACGCCCTGGGCGACAACTTCGTGGTGCGAGGTGCCGCCCTTGAGCAGCACGCCCAGCGCGATCACGCAATCGTGTCCCCGCGCAGCCAGCCAGTGGGCGGCCACCGGAAGTTCGTGCGAGCCCGGCACGCGAACCAGCTCCAGGCGTTTCGCCCGCACACCGGCGGCGCGCAGCCCGCGGTCCACGCGGGCGAGCAGGCCGTCCACCAGCTCGGGATTGAAGCGCGCACAGGCGATCCCGAAGGAGAACGGGGCTCCGTCGATGGCCAGAGGGGCGGGAGTGTGGCGGCTCATGGGGGTGTCAGCGCAAGGGTTCTCGCCGCCGCGGGCAATCCCAATCCGCCTCAAACCGGGACCTGCTCGACGATTTCGAGGCCGTAGCCCTCGAGGCCGACGACGCGCCGGGGGGAATGCTGCAGCAGGCGGATCTTGCTGAGGCCGAGGCGGGCCAGAATCTGCGCACCGATGCCGTAGTCGCGAAGGTTGGGCGGAGACCCCGGCGACCGCCCGGGCTGGAGGGCCGCCTCCTGCATGCGGCCGGTCTGCTCCATGTAAACAATGACGCCGTGGCCCGCCTGGGCCACGCGCTCGAGCGACGCGACCAATGACTGGTGACTGCCCATGTCGCGGGCGTGAAACACGTCGCTCAGGAGATTTTCCGTGTGCACGCGCACCAGCGTCGGCGAGCCGTCGAGCCGCCCCTTCGTGAACGCGAGGTGGTGCCGGCCGTCGACCTTGCTGCGGAAAACATGGAGCTGGAAATCGCCGTAGTCGGACGAGAACGGGCGTTCGCTGACCTGCTCGACCAGTTGCTCGCGCCCGAGCCGGTGCTCGATGAGCTGCGCGATCGAGATCATCGGGAGCTTGAAACGCTGCTTGAACTCGACGAGCTGCGGCAGGCGCTGGACGGTGCCGTCGTCGTTCACCAGTTCGCACAGCACGCCGACCGGCGGCAGGCCGGCGAGCACCGCGAGATCGACCGCGGCCTCCGTGTGGCCGGCCCGCTCAAGCACGCCGCCCGGCCGCGCGCGCAGCGGGAAGACGTGCCCCGGCTGCACGAGTTGCTCCGGGTGGGCCTGCGGATCGGCCAGGATGCGGATCGTGCGGGTGCGATCGAAGGCGCTGATTCCGGTCGTGATGCCCTCGGCGGCGTCCACGCTCACGGTGAAGTCCGTCCGCTGCACCTCGCGGTTCTGCTGGACCATCGGACCGAGCCCGAGGCGCCGCAACTGGTGCTCGACCGTGGGCACGCACACGATGCCGCTGCAGTAGCGGATCATCATGTTGACCGCCTCGGGCGTCGCCTTGGACGCGGCCATGATCAGGTCGCCCTCGTTCTCGCGGGTCTCGTCATCGGTCACGATGACCACCCCGCCCGACGCGATCGTCTGGATGGCGGACTCGACCGAATCAAATGGGGTTGGCGCAGGCATGGCAAAAGAGCGTTCAGCATTCCCCGAGACCGGGATGCTGTCAAATCCCGGCGTGACGCCCGGGAATCCACCGTCTTCCGTCGGACTATTTCTGCTTCAAGGCCGCATCCTGGATGTCGATGACGTAGGTGGGCTCAGCGGCGGTCTCGGACTCGCCCTCGCCCTTGAGCAAGGTCAACCGAAGCTTGAAGGCATAGGGCGGGCGGATCGGCTTGCCGCCTCCGAGGGCCTTGCCGCCCTCGAGCACGTTCAAGACCGTCTGCTCGGGGATGGCCTTGTAAACGGGGTTCCAGGTCGCCCGGGCGTGGGTGACATCCGCGAGGATGGCCTTCCGCTTCTTGTCGTAAAACGAAAGCTTGAACGTGCCCTCGACGATCGTGAGGCCCAGCTGGTTGCCGGCGGCACCGGGGCGCTGCAGGACGATTCCGGGGATCTTCGGCTCCTCTTTTTCGATCGGCTTCGCAGGCGCGGCGGGTTTGGCGGGTGGGACCGGCGTCACCGCGGCCGGGGCCGCGGAGGTCTGGGTCGGAGTGGTCTGGGCCGTCATCAGGACTGCACCGGCCAGGGCACCAAGCAAAGCGACAGTCTTTTTCATGGGCCGACTCTACTTATCCTACGCGATCGGGCAAGCCCCTGGTGAGTTTTTGCCACGGACTGACACAATTCGGCCCGTCGGCGCGCGGTTTTTACCCCATTTTTGCCACTGGAACGGGGTCAATTCCGTTGTTTTGCCCGGAGCGCCTGCCAGCGCGCCAGCCGTTCGCCGATTGCCGCTTCCGCGCCGGCCGCCTTGGGTCGATAGAGGGCCAACGGCTCCGAAAGATAGGCCTCGCCCGAAATCGCCTCCGGAAAATCGTGGGCATAGCGGTAGCCCTGGCCGTGGCCCATGCGTTTGCTGGCCTGTCCGCCTTTGTCCCGCAAAGAGGTCGGAACCGCCTGCACCGGTTGTTCCTTCAACGCCCGATGCGCTTCGCCAAGGGCCAGTGTGGCGGAGTTGCTCTTGGGCGCCGTGGCGATGTAAAGCGTGGCGTGGGCCAGCGTGAGTTCGGCCTCGGGCAGCCCGATGAAATCGCAGGCGTGGTGGGCGGCGACGGCCAGCGGCAGCGCCTGCGGGTCGGCCAGGCCGACATCCTCGCTGGCCAGGATGACCAGCCGGCGGGCGATGAACCGGGGGTCCTCCCCACCCGCCAGCATCTTGGCCAGCCAGTACATGGCGGCATCCGGATCGCCCCCGCGGCAGCTCTTGATGAACGCCGAAATCGTGTCGTAGTGCTCGTCCTCGTCGGCATCATACCGGATCCGCCGTTCCCGCGCAAAAATCTCGAGTTCCTGCTCCGTGACCGGAGCGTGGACAGGCAGCGAAAGCGCGATGACCTCGAGAGCATTGAGGGCACGGCGCAGGTCGCCGTCGCACAACTTCGCCAGGTCGGCGAGCACCGGCTCGGCGGCCGTGTGACCGCGCGCGCCGAGTCCGCGCACCGGATCGGCCAGCGCCCGGGCGAGCACGCCCGCGACCTGCTCCGCCGTGAGCGGCTCGAGGCGGAAGAGGTGGCTGCGACTCAACAGGGGCGGATTAACGTAGAATCCGGGATTGTGCGTGGTTGCGCCGATCAGCCGCACACTGCCCTCCTCCACGTCAGGCAGGAGCAGGTCCTGCTGGGACTTGTTGAAGCGGTGCAGTTCGTCGATGAAGAGGATTGTGCCCGCTTCCGGGCGCCGGCGGGCCGCCGCCAGGATGTCGCGGAGTTCGGCCACGTTGCTCATCACGGCATTGACCCGCACTAACCGGCTTTTCGTTTCGCGGGCGATCACCTCGGCCAGACTCGTCTTGCCGCAACCGGGCGGGCCGTAGAAAAGCAGGCTGCCAAAGCGATTGCTCGCGATCAGGCGCGGCAGGAGGCTGCCGGGCTTCAGGATATGGTCCTGGCCGGTGAACTCGGCGAGGGAGTGCGGCCGCATCCGCGCCGCCAGCGGCTGGTGGGCCGAAGCCGTCGCCGGGCCGGTCGAAGCCGCGCCCGTCCGGGGCGGATCGTCGCCAAACAGGGATCCCTGGTCGAAATCGGTGGCCATGCCAGCACCGACAGTGCCCCGGAAGGGCCGCGAAACAAGTTTGAAGGCGGGGCCGCCGTCCGTTTCATTCAGACCCGTCGGTTGCTTTCTTACGGGTCGAAGGTCGCCGAGTTTTCCATGCCTTCGACCGGTTCCGCCCTGCGCGCCCCGCTGCTCTGGCTGTTGCTGCCCTTCATGGGCGGGATCGCCATCGCGGACGCCTGCCCGGGGGCGCCGGCCCGGATGGCCCTGCTGGCCATCGCCGCCGCGGCGTCCGCCGGCCTGGGCTACGCGCTCGCCCGGGTCGACCGCCGCGGTCTGCCCGCGCTCAGCCTCGCGGCCATTGTTGGCGCCGGCGGAATCGCCGGATTCCTTTCCCAGCGCCTGCATGCGCCGACGCTGGCTGGCTGGGAGTCGACTCCACGCGAGGTGCTTGTGACCGTCGAGGTCGCGCAGGTCTTCCCGGAGTCTTCCTCGCGAAAATCCGTCAACGGCATCGGCCGGATCACCGCGGCCGACATTCACGTGGCGGAGATCACGGGGCAGTTTGTGTATTTCTCGGCCATCCGCCGGATAAGTGTTCCACCGCTGCGGTCGGGCCGGTACAGCGTGCGCGGGGTGCTGCAGGCACGCCCAGCCACCACCGGCGAGCCCTCGGGCTTCGACCGCTATCTCGACAGCCGGGGCATCAAGCTGACGCTGACACGGGCTCAACTGGTGAGCGAGGTTCGCGCGCCCGGGGTTTTCGCCCGGTTCTGCGCCGCTTCGGAAAGCCGGCTCGAGGCCATCCTCGAGCGCGGGGTCGCGCGCCATGCCGAGGCGGTCGCCATCTACCTGGGAATGCTGCTCGGCGAGCGGGCCGTGTTGAGCGAGGAACAGCAGGATGCGTTCAAGCGCAGCGGCACCTTTCACATCTTAAGTTGTGTTGATTTACCCCCCTTCCTCGCCCACCTATCTTTCTGATTCAGAATCGAGACTCGTAGGCATTTGACACCCGAATCAATAAAGCCCCGTAGTGGTCTCGTGTGATACTGAAGTTAACCCACTCGAAGTCTCGGGGTGGTTCATTCGTAGCCCGAAAAGGCAGAACTAGCTTTTCGTCGTAGCCTGAAACCGCCGCGACACGAAGGAGGGTTTTCGCCGCCTCCTGAATCGGATGAGGATGCTTCTTCCCGTTCGTCGGCCATTTCTTCTTCCCTTCGTACGACGTGCAACGGCTCGCGTGATTTACACCGACGAATGCCACGCAAATGGGATTACCACCGGTTAGTTTGAACTCCTTAACTTGGGTCTCCAAGTCCTTTTGGACGCGACCAATTTGAGCGATTTGCTTCTTAAAAAGGACCTTGGTTTCGGCACCGATTTCAATCTGTGCTATGGGTCCGCGTCCTACTGTAAACCCGATCTCCGGCTTTGGAATTTGCCCTGGAAGAATCTGCCCAAAAACACCATCCCCCCGTCGTCCTATTCCGCCGGTTACAACCGTATCACGATGACGAACGCGTGTTCCTGCATCCACCCTAGAAACAAATTTCTGAGAGACACCAATCTTGTAAAGGTCGTTGAAGAGATGAGCAGCGACCCAGTTACCAAGACTCTGGTCTCGGTGGCGGTACAAGGTCCCTTGGAAAAGTGCTTGGAAAGCCTGAAGCAGAGATTCGTGGGCTTGGTAGGTATATGTCACTCCTCTACCACTGGCAGTGTGATACCTTTCTCTCGAGTCTCTTTTGCAACTTTTTCCAACCGAGACTTAGCCATTTGAATGTAATGAGGGTCAATGTCGCCACCGATTGAGTTTCTCCCCGTTTTAGCAGCGGCTACAGATGTCGACCCCGTCCCGACGAAGGGATCAAGCACAGTGTCACCTGCAAAGCTAAACAAACGGATGAGTCGTTCGGCTAGTTCTGGTGGATACGGAGCCGGATGACCACCCTTCGTGCTTGCTCCCTTGATGTCCGTCCAATTGCTAACTAGCCACGACCTCATCTCATTTCGCGTAAGCATCGAGAGTGATTTCTGAACCATTGTCGGGGAGCGATATGGTCCTGGCTTTCTCAAGAAGAGGATGAATTCCACGTCGTTCTTTACGACAGCTCCCGGTTGGTAGGGCTTACCAAGGAAACTCGAACCATTTCCTTTCGCTTCTGTTTTTGCGTTCGTCACTTTCGACCAGAATATCGGTGTGAGAGAGTCCAGTTTGAACCGCCGACAACGCACCTGAATATCAGCGTGGAGAGGAGCGACGTAGTGACGCCCCCCTTTTCTTCTCGAAATGCAAACGTCTCCCACAACCACGCAAACGCGTCCGTTTGGCACGAGCACCCGCGAACATTCCTTCCAGACCTTGTCCAACATTTTAAGGAAAGAGTCATAATTTTCAATGTCTCCCAATTGCCCCGCCCTGTGATTGTATCTCTTCAGATTCCAGTAAGGGGGTGACGTGACCACGAGATGAACTGAATTCGCCCGTATGCCCTTCATTTTGCACGCGTCTTGAACGAGCAAACGATGCGTCGTGTTTCTGAATTCTTCAGGCCACGGGTTGTTCCGATAGAACGAATTTACCTTCAAGAGTGCTTTGATTGACCCCTTCTTGTTGTCGGAAGCGGGAAGCTTCGGCGGCTTGGGCAAGGTTGGTTCTCTTGATTCCTTGGACATTTCGTTTCTTACCTATTGCCTCCGAGGGAAGTGACGTCAAACAACCTCTGACCTAATCGCTTCCCCCCGTCGACAAAAGCTGGATTGGACGGGCGGTTGAGAGTTTCGGTCGTATATATGGACTTCTGAGGTGCAAAATCTCGGTGTTGCGGGGATGAAAGAGAGGTCGGGTCGGCGATTCGAAGTTCCTCTGGTCAGAAGGTTCGAATAGGAGGTCATTGGAGGACCGCTTTCACAGTCGACGGAAACCACACTTTCTTGCCCGTCCGTGTTGGGATACCACGCCGACTCAGGCACTCAGCAATCCCACCCAGAGTCGCAACTCCCGTTGATTTGATTTCGTCAATGGTCGGGCGAATTTTGGCGATGAACTCCATTTTTTGACGACGGATTCCTTCGACCATGAGTTTAACCTGACGATTGGGATTACGGGTTCCAAGGAGAACACCCCGCGTTTTTGCCATCCGTAACGCGGCCCGTGTCCGTTCTGAAATGAGCTCCCGCTCCCGTTGGGCAACCAAAGCGAGGATTCCGACTGTGAAACGGTCGACGTTGGGACAATCACAACAGACGAAATCAACGTTGCCGTTTTGGAGGCTCAACAGGAACTCCGCATTTCGACTTAGACGGTCTAGTTTTGCCACGACCAGTGTGGCACCCTGCCTGCGACACTCGGTCAACGCATTCGACAGTTCCTGTCGTTCCCTGTCGGTTTTACCACCGCTTTCGACCTCGTTAAACTCACCGACGATGACCCCGCCCTTGTTTTTTACAAATTGACGGACGGTCGATGTCTGGGATGCCATCCCGTGACCATCGAGGCCCTGCATCTTGGTTGAGACCCTGCAATACGTGACAAACTTCTTCATGGGCCCTCCAGGAACAGGCCATTCAACCCTCGTCAACGGCGATTTAAAAAATCTAGACGGTGGTCTAGAACTTATAAATCCCCGTATCCCAAGGCCCAAACGGGGTGGTTTCAGGCTCTACTAGGTTCTGCCCTTTACAAGCCCAGCGAGTTCACGCTTTGCCACGCCATGTATTTGGCTCATCGCCAGACCAACGATTGGCACCAGTTGGTCGCATCTCATTTCGAAATATTGATGTGCCGTCGCACCCCTCAACTTGCATTGCGTCGCCTCAGCCACCGCGTAAGGAATTGAACTCCGTGGGTGTGCAAGGTGCGAGAGTTGACGGTATATTCGCGCCGACTCGCCCGACGGGTCTACGTCATCGGCCATATTTCCATAGTTCGGCAATTGCTTTGCTGTCACGTTCCCGTGTTTCCGTGCATGTCCCGACCACTTCTCGGCCATCGACTCATCGGACGTTTTCAAAAACCTAAGAAACGGTTCTTCTCCTGAAAACTTTTCAAGCCTCCGGACCAGCAGGCTGCGTTCGTAAAGCAACCTTGTAAGAGCCTCGACAGGTTCACTCGTCAACAAGCGGGCATCTGCAACGGGCGTCATCAGGTGCCGGATCACGACCAGCAGCTTGAAAGCCTCGACGAAGTTAGCATGAAAGATTCGCTCTCGATTGCTTAGCGTTTTTGCCCGATCAAGAGACTGCAGGAATGCAAGGCACTCTTTCAGCTGCACCGTAAACGCATCGTACGAATTCATGACGCACACCTGTCAACGGTTCCACTCGCACTGACCTTTGCTCTTGTAGAACCCGATCAAGAGATTCTCGATCATGTAGGTCAAATCCCCATCTCCTGAGACTTGGTCGTATGTAAATAGCCGGTCGCCGACTTTGCATGAATCGAAGTGGAACCTGCCAAATTCTACCTCCACGTGTTCGAGCAGCAGATTCACCGCATCGAAAACATTCTTGTTTGTAGCTCCCTCACGATGGTTTTGAAGGTAGTTTGCCATTCGCCCAAGTAAATTACCGGAGTGGTCCTTGTAGTCCTTCGACGTGCATCCAACGTACTTCAGCTTCCCATCGGATCTCCAATAGTAGCAGACAAACCGGTATCGCACATTTTCGCACGCTGCCCAAATGACCGAATTCACTTTCTTGCCACCCTTGACTAGTCGGTCGCCTTTTGCGAGTCGCACAACAGGGTCGAGAGTTAGATTCGTTAGTTGGATACTGAGATTCACGGAACGATTGGTCAATGATTGTAGGCGATACCCGTCAGCTAAGCCATCGAGTCGTTTCTAATTCTGCCTCCGGATTTTCGCTTGTTCTCGACGGCGGTGCAAGACCTCCCTCAATTGGGCAATCCTCTGGCGTTCGCGGTCGATCACCAGTTTCATTTTGGCGATACGTTGCTGGGACAAGAATATCTGATTCTCTTCGTAAAATGCCTCGACCAATCGCTGGTGTGAAACCAGCAACTGGTCGAGGGCTTCTGTAACCGATTCAATTAGTGGCGACACGGGGACCTGCCTTCCTTCGTCTTAGCTTCGCAATCTCGCTGCCAGAGCCACAACTGATACCCCTTCGCCCGAGCATCCGAATTAGCTCAGTGACGAGCGGGTCTCCGTTTTTTGGAGTCGTTTTTTTCATACTGCGACCCTCCTCAACTGTTTCGTCAATGCGTCGGAAAGTTCGAAATGGTCGTCACGGTCCGTGTTTTTCGTAATCTTCGTTACGTAACCGACCCCATCCAGACCCGATTGGAATGGTTCGATGAAACATATGCCGTGAGTCCAATTAGCCCGTAAGAAATCACAAACCTCTGAAATTTTGAATGGACGGAAATGTCCGTCCGTTACCTTGTGACCACCCAACAAAAAATGAATGTGGTGATCGGTTGACCCGATACCGGTCTCCGTCCGCAGGAACCAGTGGAGCCGTTTTCCAAAACAATGGTTTGGTCCTCCAAGGGTATCCATCAACGTTTTAAAGTTATCCACCTGAGTTGAGATCACCGTTGGGTTTCGATGGGTTAACCCACCGAAACAAATCCAATTTTCTTTTTTGTAAGCCCGAAGAGAATGGGCGATGGGAAGGTTTTGAAACGACCTTCCGCCGACACTGACTTTTTCTAATTTTAAGTTCATCCGAACACATCCTTTGTTTGCGGTGAACTCCTCCAATGATCGATTCAAGACACCGCTTTCGACGTCTCGAAACGGCGGGCACCCTGTGACCACCGATAGTCATTTGAACTCATTCATCCAAAGATAACTATCAGCCCGTCGGCCCAAACTTGCGTTTTTCTAAATAAAAAAAGCCCGGCCTCTTTTTTTTATCTCCGCCAAAAGACTTTTTCTACTCACCGAACCAGTCGCTCCCTTGTCGTCTGGCTCGTCGTCGACTAGGTCGAGCCGTTGGGTTTTCACTGTCGCGGTGCTGTCCGAGAAATGGAGACGATGCTTTACGCCAGGCATCTGAAGTACTGCATCGAAAAAGCGATGCTTTCGGCGGTCGAAGCCTTCCCTCATTTTAACGGCGACCCATCCATCATTCTTTCCTCTCGTCCGAACGAGCCTCGCATGTGCTGCCTTGTATTTGGCGAACTGAAAATGCGGACCGACGAAGAAGAGGTCGATTCGCTCGAACATCCGGCTGATGAGGTCCGCAGCTTTCTTACGGACTGCTGGTTCGCTGAGCCTCGAAACGGCAATCTTTAACTCAGCGAGTTGACTTGGTCCGTCGTTCTCCAACGACAGCTTTCGCTGTGTTTCTTCGATCTTCACGTCGATGGCTACAATCTCGTCCTCAAGATTCTTGATTCGGACAAACAGGGTTTTCGGCGTCGCCTGTTCGCCACCTTCGATTGCTTTAACCAAATTACCGAGTTGCTGGTCCTTCATTTTTCGCTCCCCTCGCAATGTGTCCAACTCATCGTTCCACGACTTCGCTCCCACCTTCTTCGCCAAAGCCACCTTCAGCTCGGTCGCCATTTTCAGGAACGATGACTCAAATTCGTCGTATTGCCATGCGGCGTAAAAGCACCCCGTGCCATCCTTCGCGTTTCTGCAAATCAGCACGCGTCGTAGCTTACCACCATAGAGCTGCCCTTTGGCGGTGCGATAGACCGGTGCTCCGCAATATCCGCAATGCAAAACCTTCCTGAATAAGTTCCCTCCATCCGCGGACACCCGCCCACCTCGATGTTTTGACCGAGCATCCATGATTTCCTGCACTCGGAAAAAGTCCCGATCCGTCACAATTCGCGGATAGTAGTCGTCGACCGTTGGTCCCGCCTCAATTCGCTTTAGCCCATCCATCTTGTGCGGCGTGAATCGACCTGTGACGGCAGGATTTCGAAGAGCCTGAGCAACATAGCTGTGAGTCCAAAACCTTCCTTTGCCTATCGTTGGAAGCTTTTCGGAGTGAAAGAGCCGAGCAATGCTCTCACTGTGCTCGCCTTTGAGACAGAGGCCAAAAATACGTTTCACCAACTTCGCCTTCTCCGGAATGACCCGAAACGTCACGCGGTCATCTTTCCTGACCAGCCAACTCGGAATTCTACCCGTGTACGGCGTAAGCTTCAAATTTTTCCTCTTCTCAGCCCACGCGGCTTTCAATCGCCCGCTTTTCATCTGCGACTCATCGTGTGCCCGTCCAAGGACGATAAGTGATTCGAAGAGAGGCGACGTATTTTGGTCCAGAGCGGACCCGCTATGCTCTTTTCCGTCGGCCAGTGTGACTATCGTGATGCCTGAGTTCACCAGTTCCAAGAAGAGCTGCATGGCTTCGCGGACCTTCAATCGCGTAATTCGGTCCAACGATTCAACAAGCAGAACTGAACCTGCAGCAATTCGCCCCTCTCGGACTGATTCGACAAACTGACCAAGAGCTCCCTTGGCGAGATTTTCTCCGCGAAAAGCCGAGATACCTCGGTCTTCAAATCGGAGCTCATCGTCTAAGGTTAGGTTCTTTTCTTTCGCGTATTTGTCGATCAGTTCGTTTTGACGACGGAGAGAATCTCCGCGAAGCTGCGGCTCGGACGAGAATCTGACATACGAATAGATTCGCGGAGTCGGCATCGTCGGCATGAGGGAAGGGTACAAAGGGGGGTATTTCTAGTCAACTGTTCGTCATCGCGGGCCTTCATGTGGGCGTCATTGCGTCGGCCATCATCGGGGTACTGCAGTTTCTGCGGATGCCGCGGCGGCCCGCGGTGATCGCGGGCCTGGCCGTCCTGTGGCTCTACGTGCAGGTGACCGGCGCGGGGTTGCCCGCCCGGCGGGCCTTTCTCATGATCGCCTTCATGCAAGGCGCGCGCGTTTTTCGCCGGCCGCGCAATTCCCTGGCCGCGCTGTGCCTCGCCGCGCTGGTGACGCTCCTGCTCGACCCGCAACAACTGTTCAACGCGGGTTTCCAGATGTCCTACTCCGTCGTGACCGCCCTCGTGGTCATGGGCGCACCGCTCAGCCGGCGCTGGGAGGCCGCCTGGCGGCCATGGCGCGACCTGCCGGAGGCCAACTGGGGCTGGTTCCGAAGCGGCGTAACCTCGATCGGCCAGGAGGCGCTCGGCGCGCTGGCCATCTCCTGGGTGGCGCTGCTGGCGAGCACGCCGTCGATGATCGGCAACTTCGGACTGGTCTCGCCCGGCTCGCTGGTGGCCAACCTGGTCGTCATCCCGCTGGCGATGGCCGTGATTTCCGCCGGCTTTGCCTCGCTCGTCGCCGGCCTGTTGTTCCTGCCCCCGCTGAGTTTGGTCTTCAACCATGCCGCCGTGCTGTTGATCAAGGTCATGGCGGTGCTGGTCGCCCTGGGTGCGCGCTTCCCAGGCGTCTACTTTCCCGCGCACTTTGCCCATCCCTGGATGGCGCCGGCCGCGCTGGTCCTCGTGCTCGGCACCATGCTGCTCGGCGCCAGCTTGCGCTGGCGGCGCGAGGCGGGCGGGTTCTGGCCACCGGTGCTGGCGTTGGTCCTCGCCGTGTTTTTGGGCGTGAAGTTTGGCTGAAACCGGCCGATGGTGCCCGCGATGAAAAGCGCCTACGAACTCGCCATGGAACGCCTGGCCAAGGCCGATCCCGCCGGCCAGCCCCTCACGGCCGGGCAGAAACAGCAACTGGTGGAGATCGACCGCCTCTATCAGGGGCGGATCGCCGAGCGGGAGATCTTTCTCAAGCAGCAGCTCGAGGCCGAATTGAAGGCGCAAAAATTCGAGGAGGCCGACAAGGTTCGCCAGCAGATGGCCCGCGAGAAATCGCGGCTGGAGGAGGAGCGCGACGAGGCCAAGGAAAAGGTGCGCCGCGGCGGAGGGTGATTGCGGTTCGGAGTTCGGACCCACCCGGTAGGGCGAATCCTCCGGATGAGCCGGGGGACTGTCAGCGGTTCGGCGGGGACGCCTCGACCTACCCCACTTCTCGCGGCGGCTTCCCGCTCGCCCTCAGAACTCAAACTCGGCGGCCAGCACGTGGTGGTCGGAGGCGGGCGTCGGTTTCACCTGGTGGGAAAGCAGCTTCAGGTGCTTGCTATAGAAAATGTGGTCGAGCACATACGGCCGGCGCCGCCAGGTGATTTCCTTGGACTGGACCGTCTGGTAACCCACCTCGGCAAACTGCTGCACGAGCGACTCGTGCTTGCTGACGTTGAAATCGCCGGTCAGCACCGTCGGGCCCGAACTCTGGCTCAACTCGAGCGCCACGAGGTCGCGTTGCTGGCGGTTTTCCTCGCTGCTCGCCTTGAGCATGAAGAACGCGAGCAGGTGGGTGTTGAGGAGCCGCAGTTCGCGCCCCTCGATCAAGGTGGTGGCGCCGATGAGCAGGCGGTCGGTCGGGGTCTTCTTCTCCCCGTAGAACTCAAACTCGACGGGCGGCGACGGCAGGCTGACGCAGACCGTCTCGACCAGGGGCCACCGGCAGAAGATCGCGAGTCCAATGCCAAAGGGCAGCTCGCGCGGATCGGGCGGCGGAAACGAAAACGTGCTGTGGAATGGAGCCAGCTCCTGTTTCAGGCGTGAGAAATTGGGCGGCACGGGCGGATGAGTGCCGCCGGGCCGCGCCCGCTCGACCTCCTGCAGCATGATGATGTCGGCGTTGTGCGACTTGATCTCTGCAATCGTCTCGGCAATTCGCACCGGGGCATGGTCCGGATCAGCGTCCTGCCAGACCTGGCCGAACTGCATGTTGAACTGAATGACTTTGAAACGCATTTGCTTACTCGCGTATATTTTGGTCGCCGCCGCGCGCAGGTTTGCCGGACTTCAGGCAAACTGGCGACGGGGAGACTGACACCTCAGCCGTGCATCTTTTGGGCGACTTTGACCGGGGTATTAAAAAAGCGCACGGGAACATACGCAACCGCTGGTTCAAGAGGATGTTCGCCCACCCGCAAGCAGCGGCAAGCCTATTCTGGCTCAGCGGTACCTTCCACCACCCACGCGCCCGCCTCCGGCACTTGATTTACAAATTCCTTCAGCGCTGCCGCGAGATGCTCGGCATATCGAAAATGCGCACCCATGCCGGTGCGCAGTTCCGCCTCGTAGATGAACTTGTCGGCGTGGGTGCCATGCTCGAACGGCGTCTGGGCGCCGAGCAGCAGCGAATAGACGTAAGCCGGCGATCCCCGCTGCATCAAGTCGCGGGTCAGGGCCGCCTGTTCATCCAAAAGCGCCTGGTGACCGGCATGCGGAATCTCGGGCGGGAGGAAGAAGCCCGCCTGAATCAGCGGCGTGTGGCGATTGCCCGTGCGGTGGCGGTTGAGGTCGCGCAACTCCGCAATGGCCATGTTGTTCCACGCGAACGTCACCCGCATCCGCCGCGTGGCGGTGCCCTGGTGACCGTAGCGGTTGGCGCGATGCCGGAGTGCCTCAGCCACCGGTTGCTCCTCGACGAGCCAGGGCGGAGTGTCGGCGTCGACCTTCACCCAGACCTGGTCGGCCAGCGGCGCCGTGGAGAGCCGGGCCAGGCCGAGGCGGACGCTGGCGGCCAGTTCCTGGCGAGCCTGCTCCTCGTGCGATTTTTCCGCAAAACTGTGGCGCATCAGCCGCGGCGACTGCTTGAGCAGCTCGTCTCGAATCAGCTTCGCGGCCGCGCGCGCCTCGGGATGCGGCAGGGAATCCAGTTGCTTCACCGTCTGCGCCCACATGCGCGAACTCTGCACCACGCCGAGGTTGGTCCGCGTCGCGAGTGGGATGAAGTAACGGGCCCGGTCGAGCGCGTAGTTCTTGCGGATGCGGTTGACGACGGCGGGCTTCGCGTCCTTCGGGAGCCGCACCAATTCCGGTCGCTCGCGGGCGAGCTGGTCGAGCCGCGCATATTCGGCGTGGTAGGCGGTGAATGCGCGCGCCATCACGGCGGACCACCGGGTCGCCAGGTCGGCCGGCACACCCAGTTCCTCGGGGGACGGCAGGTTGGCCGCGTCCATCGTGATGTAGCGGGTGCTCGACTCCTGGCCATCGGCCATCTGCGCGATCTCAAAAATCTTGTAGGCGAGCCACATCGAGGCGCCGTCGATGGCCACCGCCAGGCCGCCCGTGAGCCCGCCGATGGAGGCATGGCCGTAGTCGACAAACTTCAGAATCCGGTCGATCGATTCGTCCGGGTTGGCGATGTCGACCTTCTCGAGGATCTTTTGCAGGCCCTCGTTGCTGCGCGAGTAGCGTGCCAGCACGGAGGCGAGCAGCTCGGGGGTGACTTTGGGCAGGTCGGCCGCGCTCGGCGGCGGCACAATGGCGAGTCCGGTTACCTTCATGGGCGCGGCCACTGGAAACAGTTTCACGCACCGAAGCGAAGAAAATATTCGGGCGGCGCCGCCATCGCCCCGTGCAGCCGGCCTGGTCGGGGCCGGTTCGGATTCGACGCCCCCGGCAACGGATCACCATCCGCCCCCCGCGGGCTCACTTCAACGCGAGCCAACTGGTCAGGGGCTGCTGGAAAAATCCGATCAGCACCGTGGCCAGCGCCAGTCCGCCCAGCACCACCACCCCGAGGGCCGTGGGAACGGTCCGCCCCGCCACGGGCGGCCCGCCCGCCTTGGCCGGCAGTTGCCAGGTCGCGAAGAACGCCGCCTTGATCCAGCCGAAATAGTAGTAGATCGAAAGCACCACCCCGGCGATGGCGAAGGCCAGCAAGCCGTACAGGTGAGCCTCGAACGCGGCAATGAACACCAGCAGTTTGCCGATGAAACCGGCCAGCGGGGGAATGCCGGCGAGCGAGCCCACCCCGGCCGCCAGCACCGCGGCGAGGAAAGGACGCTCCTTCGCGAGCTGGTTGTAGGAGTCGAGCTCCTGGTCGGCGTCATCGTCGCCCACGACATGCGCCATCACGCCGAACACCGCCATCGAGGCGAGCATGTAGGTGAAAAGGTAGAACCAGACGGCGCCGGCCGCCCACGACACGGTGAACGAGGCCGTCACGCCAATGAGCAGGAAGCCCGCATGCGACACGCCGGACAGGCCCATCAGGCGCTTGGCGTTGCGCTGGGACAGCGCGGACAGGTTGCCGAAAATGATCGTCGCCGCGGCAAGAGTGGACAGCACCGGGACCAGCACGTCCCGCAGCGGCGCGAAGACATTCTGCACGAGAATGAGCAGCACGCCGAAGCCGGCGGCCTTCGAGGACACGGCGAGGAACGCGGTGACGGGGGTCGGCGCGCCCTGGTACACGTCGGGAATCCAGATCTGGAAGGGAAACGCGCCGATCTTGAAGGCCACGCCGCTGAGGACCAGCAGCACACCCGTCAGGGCCAGGAAACTGTCGGGGTTGCGTTGGAGGAAAGCCGCCACCGCGCCGAACTCAAAGCCCGTGTGGACGAGGCCGGTGCCATCGACGGCCCGGCCGACCGCACCGTAGAGCAGCACAATGCCGAAGAGCAGGATGCCCGAGCTGAGTGAGCCGAGCACGAGGTATTTCAAACCCGCCTCGAGCGTCAGCGCGCGGTCGCGGTAATAGCTGACCAGAATGTAGAATCCGACGGTCACCGTCTCGAGCGCCACGAAGAACATCACGAAGTGGTTGCTCTGGACCAGGAGCATCATCGCCGCGGTGACGACCAGGACGATGTGGTAAAACTCGACCCGCGGCATCCGGCTTCGCGGCAGGCAGACGCCGGCGAGGAAGCTGACGAGCAGCGACGAGGCGAGGAAGAACACGCGGCCGACCTGCCCCAGCGGGCTGAGGTGGATCAATCCGCCGAAGAGCGGCTCGCGGCTCCAGTTCTCAGGGCTGTTGAAGTTCAGCGCCACGCCGACCAGCGCGGCCGCCTGCACCAGCACGGCAAACTGCGGGATGTGCCGGTGCCGGTCCTTCGGCAGGATGATTTCGCATACCAGCAAAAACAGCGCCCCGCACGCGAGGATGATCTCGGGAAAGAGGGCCTCCCAGTGGTTGGATTCCGCGACGGCAAAAAGTTGGTCAGGCGACATGGTGGCGGGGAATCAGCGTTGGAAGGTCACCGTGGCGGTCGGCGCGGCCGGCTTGGCCGCCAGCGCCCGGTTGGCGGCGTCGGAGATCGACCGCGGCCAGAAGCCGATGAAGAGCAGGACCGCGAAGAGGATCAGCGCGGGAAACCGCTCGGACCACTCGAGGTCGACCGGCGGATGCTGCGCCGCCACCTGCCGGAAGCGTTCCGTCGGCGGACCGAAGAAGACCCGGGCCGCGGCGCGCAGGCCGTAGATGGCGGAGATGACCACGCCCGCGACGGCGACGGCAGTGATCCAGCGGGAGAACGGCCAGAGCGAGACGAAGATGGCCAGCTCGCCCCAGAAATTGGCGAAGCCGGGCAGGCCGATGCCGGCCAGCGTGGCGGCCACGAAGAACGCGGCCAGCACCGGCGCCTTTTGCGACAGGCCGCCCATCTCCCCGAGGTCGAAGGTGTGCGTCCGGTGGTGGATGCACGTCGCCAGCATGAACAACAGCGCCACGGACAGGCCGTGCGCGACCATCAGCAGCACCACGCCGCCGGCCCCGGCGACCGAGAGCGTCGCCACACCGAGGAAACAGTAGCCCATGTGCATGACCGAGCTGTAGCCGATCATCTGCTTGAGGTCGCGCTGCGCCATGGTCACCAGCCCGATGGCAAGCACGTTGCCCAGCGCCGCCACAACCGCCAGCGGCCCGACCCACGCGCGCGCTCCGGCCGGCAGCAGCGGCAGGGCAACCTGCAGGAGGCCGTAGAGTCCGAATTTCTTGAGCACACCGGCGTGGAGCATCGCCGCCGAGCTCGGGGCGGCGCCATAGCCGAGGGGCGCCCAGGTGTGCAGCGGCCAGAGCGACACCAGGGTGCCGAAGCCGAACAGGAGGAGCCCGAAGATGTATTTTTGCGCCGTCACGGGGAGCGGGTTGGCTGCCAGCTCCTCGCGCAGGGCGATGAGGTCAAACGACTCCGCCCCGCTCTTCGCGTAGATCGCGATCAGGCCGGCGAGCGACAGCATCGCGCCGACCGTGAGGTAGATCGTCATGTTCATCGCCGCGTAGTTGCGGTCGCGCCCGCCCCAGATGCCGACCATGATGAAGGTCGGGATCAGCGCGAGTTCGTGGAAGAAATAGAAGAAGAACACGTCGATCGAGGCGAAGGTGCCCATCAGGCCGCCCTGCATGACGAGCAGGAGCATCAGATAGATCTTCAGCCGCTCCGCGCCCGAGCGCAGCGCATACAATCCGGCCGCCAGCCCGACCACGCCCGCCAGCATGAACATCGGCAGCGCGATCCCGTTGAGGCCGAGCTTCAGGCTGATGCCGCGGCCCTCGAGGCCGGTCGAGGTGTTGCTGACGAATTCATAGGCTCCGCCGGCCCCGGCGGGGAATTGCGACCACAGCCAGAGCGCCACGAGGGCCGGCACGGCGAAGGCCACCGCGGCGAGCCGGGTCGCGAGGCGCTTGGGCAGGCCCAGTCCAATGGCCAGCGCGGCGACGAGCGGCGTGGCGATGGCCAGCTGAAGAAGGGTGGCGTTGGCAGGCATGAATCAGGAACGTGGGGACCCCCCGATGGACACAAGCGAACCCGGATTTTGCGGGCAGCCGGTGCCCGGCTTCCGGTTTTCGTCAATGGGTCGTCGGTTCAACATCGGTGTCAATTGGTGTGAATCTGTGGTTTAGAAAAATCCGATCGCGAAGCCCCAGAGCAGCACGAGGCCGAGGAGGAACCAGTAAACGTAGGCGTGCAGGCTGCCGACGTAGAGCGCCCGCGCGCCCAGGCCGACGTAGTAAACCACGCCCGCGAGCCCGCGGACCAGGGCGCCGGCGAGGAAGATCTGCTCGAGAAAGTTCACCACCATGGCGAAGCGCTGCTGCACCTTGGCCACATAATAGTCGTACACGGCGTCAAACGAACCCTGCAGCGCCCGCAGGCCGTTGAACAGGAAGCTCGACTTCTCCTCGAGCGTGTCGGTCGGCGCGGAACGGTAGAACCGCCAGCCGGCCACGGCCCCGACCAGCAGGACCGCCAGCGACACCAGCAGGATCGTGGTGTGGTCGCCGCCCTCCGCCTCCGGCACCAGCCGGGCGATCATCCCGCCAAGCTTGCTGAAGACCCGCGGGTAGCCGCCGGTGATGGCCAGCGACGCCAGCACCACGAGCGGAAGCGTCATCGCCATGCCGCTCTCGTGCGCATGGGCGGCGGCGTCCGACCGGGCCTCGCCCCAGAACACCAGCTTCCACAGGCGGATCATGTAGAACGCCGTCAGCACCGCGGTCAGCGTCAGCACCGCGAAGACCGGCGTGTTCTCCTCCATCGCGAGGTAGAGAATGGCGTCCTTCGAGAAGAAGCCCGCCAGCCCCGGCATCCCGATGATGGCCAGGACGCCGACCGTGAACGTCCAGAATGTCACCGGCATCGTTTTCTTCAGCCCGCCCATCTTGAAAATGTCCTGCTCGTGGTGGCACCCGACGATGACTGAGCCGGCGCCCAGGAAGAGCAGCGCCTTGAAGAACGCGTGGGTGGTCAGATGGAACATCGCGGCGCCGACGCCGGGGTTCAGCACGCTCAGGCTCGTCAGCGCGAGGAGCGTCCCGTTGCCGTGCGCAGCCAGCGCCCGCTCGTGGCCCTGCATCAGGACGGCGCCGCCGCCGCCGAGGCCGAAGGCCGCGACCATGTAGCCCAGCTGGGACAGCGTTGAGTACGCCAGCACCTTCTTGATGTCGCGCTGGACGATGGCGCAAAGCGCGGCATAGAACGCGGTGACCGTGCCGAGGCCGGCGATCACGTGCAGCGCCTCGGGCACCATCAGGAAATTGATCCGGCAAAGCATGTAGATGCCCGCCGCCACCATCGTCGCGGCATGGATGAGGGCGGACACCGGGGTCGGACCCTCCATCGCGTCCGGCAGCCACACGTGCAGCGGCATCTGCGCCGACTTGCCCATCGCGCCGCAGAACAGCAGCAGCGGGATGCCGGCAGAGATGATAACGCCCTCCTTGCCGGCCAGCACCGCGAGCACCCCGAGGTTGGTCGTGTGAAACGTCCAGTAGGTCCAGATGATGCCGAGGAGGAATCCGAAGTCGCCCACGCGATTGACGATGAAGGCCTTCTTGGAGGCGTCCGCCGCCGACTGCTTTTCGCAATAGTGGTTGATAAGCAGGTAGGAACTGAAGCCGACGAGTTCCCAGAAAATGAAAATCATGAACAGGTTGTCGGCGAGCACGATGCCCAGCATCGAGAACATGAAGATCGACAGCCCGGCGAAGAAGCGGGCCCGCGCGCCGTCGTCGCGCATGTAGCCCAGCGAGAACACGTGGATCAGGAAGCCGACGACGCTGACGACGAAAAGCATCAGCGCGGCGAGGTCGTCGAACTTGAACCCCAGCGAGACGGTGAAGCTCCCCAGCCGCAGCCACTCGCACGAGGCGGGAAAGTTGCGCGCACCGCTCAGGATGAGCTGCAGCGAGAGCGCGGCGACGATTCCGGCCGCGCCGGTGGAAATCCACGCGGCCAGCGCACCTTGCCGCCGCAGGAACAGCGCGATCACCGCGGCGGAGGCCAGCGGCGTGAACAGGATCAGGAGGGCGGTTTGGGCGGGGGACATCAGCAACGGAAAGTCGAGAAGCAGGGGGCGACCGCTGGGCGCGCCGTCAGACACCCGCGGACGGCCCGGCGGTCCGTCCCTACCCCCAAGGAATGTCCTGCAGGATGCATGGGATTAGTCATCAGGTTCAGTGCCTCAATTGGTTGAGTTCCTCGACCTGTACGGTGTGGCGCTGGCGGAAGAGCGCGACGATGATGGCGAGCCCGACGGCGACCTCGGCCGCCGCGATGGTCAGGATGAAGAAGACGAAGACGCTGCCGTCGAGCGTGCCGTTGAAGCGGGAGAACGCCACGAGCGCGACCGTCGACGCGATCAGCATCAGCTCAAGGCACATGTAGATCACGAGGGTGTTTTTGCGCAGCAGGACGCCAAAAAAGCCCAGCGCAAACAGGAGGCCACTGACCACCAGGTAGGGCGGCAGGCCGATGGCGGCCAGGACGGCCAGGGTTGGGGCAGCCGGACTCATGGCGCGTTTCCTTTCGTCTCATGCTTCCGGCTCAATACGATCACGCCCAGCATGGCGATGAGCAGGAGGAAGCCGACGACCTGCACGGGAAGAAGGTAGAGGGTGAAAAGCTGCTCGGCGTAGGGCTTCAGCGCGGCGCCGACCGGCGCCGACGCGGAGGCGGTCGGCAGTTCGGCCCGATGGCGAAGCGTGGCGAGGCCCAGAACCAGGATCGCTCCGCCCAGCGTCGAGGCGGCGATGGTCATCGGCTTGAACGGCTTCATCGCCTCATCGCGCGTGTCGAGCAGCATGATGATGAAAAGGAAGAGCGCGACGACCGCACCCGCGTAGACCAGCAGCAGGACGAAGGCGAGCAGGGCGGCGTCAAGGAGCACGAACAGGCCGGCCACCCCGGCAAGGCACACGAGCAGGAACATCGCGGCGTTGACGGCATTCTTGGTCACGACGACCAGCGCGGCACACGCGATGGTGAGGGAGGCAAAGGTGTAGAAAAGGAAGGGCTCCATCGGATCAGTAGCGAGTAGCGGCTAGCGGGTAGCGGGCAGGGAGCGGCGGACCGAGGCGACTCGCGGGAGGCTCGTTGCTGACTGCTCGCTGCTCGCTGCTTTCAGCTTTCATCAGTGGTGCCCTCCGGCCTCTTCGGCGGCCGCCCTCTTCTTTTCCCATTTGAAATGCTGGTCGGGCAGCGTGCCACCGAGCTCGTAGAGGCGGTCCTTGTGGTTGACCATCTCGGCGCGGGAGTAACCCGACATCGAGAACTGGTTCTGCAGGAAGATCGCCTCCTCCGGGCAGACCTCCTGGCAGAGGCCGCAGTAGATGCAGCGCAGCATGTCGATGTCGAAGGCCTGCGGGGCCTTCTCGACATTTGCCGTGGGGGCATCCGCCGGGATCGCGCCGGGTGTGATGCGGATGGCCTTGGGCGGGCAGACGAATTCGCAGAGCTGGCAGGAGACGCATTTCTCGCGGCCGTGCGGATCCTTCACCAGGGTCGGCACCCCGCGGTAGCCCGGCGGGATCGCCGGCCGCTCCTCCGGGTAAAGCATCGTCACATTCGGCTGGAACAGGTGCTTCAGCGTCACGCGCATCCCCGCGAAGATCTGCGGAAGATAGAGCCGCTCGGAAAGCGTGAGGGATTTGCGTTCGACGACGTAGGCCATGGCTGGGAAAGGAGTCAGGAGGCAGGAGGGAAGGAGTCGCAACCTGCGCAAGGACCGCAAGGCCGCTCTCCGCCCGGCTCCCGGCTCCTGACTTCTGGCTTCGGGCTTCTTTGGATCATCGGGTTTGCAGCCACGCGATGGCGAGCGCGTAGACGATGAGGTTGCCGATGGCGAGCGGCAGGAGCTTCTGCCAGCCGAGCTTCATGACCTGGTCGTAGCGGAACCGCGGCACCGTCCAGCGCACCCACATGAAGACGAAGATCATGAAGAGGAGCTTCACGAGGAAGACGGCGATCGAGAGGAGCCCGACGAAGAGCGGGTGCACGGTCCAGGCCGCCCCGGTGAGCTGGTGCAGCCAGCCGACCAGCGTCGCCAGCGGCACCCACGGGAACGGGTTCCAGCCGCCGAAGAAAAGCAGCGTGAAGACCGCGGAGCCGACGAGCATGTGCGAATACTCGGCGACGAAGAAGAGCGACCACTTGAACGCGCCGTATTCGGTGTGGAAGCCGCCGACGAGGTCGGCCTCACCCTCGGCCATGTCGAAGGGCAGCCGGTTGGTCTCGGCGAAGAGCGCCACGAGAAACACGATCGCCGAGACCGGCATGAGGAAGACAAACCACACGCCGCCCCAACTGGCGGCGGTCAAGCCCTGCCAGGAGCCGCTCTGGAATTCCACGACCTTGGCCAGGCTCAGCGTGCCGTCGGTGCCCGGGGCGTTGACCCAGAGGAACACCGGCAGCACCGCCAGCGTCAGCGACAGCTCGTAGGAGATCAACTGGGCGGAGGCGCGCACGCCGCCGAGGAACGGGTACTTCGAATTGGACGACCAGCCGGCAATTATGAGAGAGTAGACGCCGAGCGACGCGACCGCGAACACGGCGAGGATGCCGACGTCAACGTTGGCCAGCATCAGCGGCACCACCTGGCCCGCGGGGTCAAGGAAGCCGCCAAAGGGCACCACCGCCACGGTCGTGAACGCCGGCGCGACCGCGAGGATCGGCGCGAGGATGAAGTACGGCTTGTTGACGTGGCCCGGCAGCGCATCCTCCTTGAAGAGCATCTTCAGGCCGTCCGACATCAGGTGGAACACGCCGAGGCGCTGCAGGATCGGGCCCACGACCGGCACCCAGGCGAACCAGAACGGGAGGGCGCGGCTCGGCCCGGGCCGGCCCTGCATCCAGGCCGACACCTTGCGCTCCGCCAGAGACGACGCGCCCGCGATCGGGAAAACGACGGCGATCACCGCGAGGCCCTTGAGGACCATCTGCAGGAGCGGCGGGAGATTGAACCAGAAGTCGATCATCAGGCGCTGGGAGCGGCCTTCGCCGCAGGTTTATAGTGAAGCGTCTCGCCCTCGACGAAGGGCAGGCCGGACCAGGCCGTGCTGTCGAGCAGCAGGCCCGTGGCGGGCAGGTTCGCGTAAGTGATGGCCGCCAGCGTTTTCACCTCGGTGGCGAGCACGGTCCAAAGGGCGTTGAGCTCCGATGACACCGCCCCGCCACCGGTCGCGGCGACCAGGGCGGCAAGCGTAACCAGGTCGTCGGCCACACCCTGCGGTCCGGGAACCGCCTGGGCGAATTTCTGCAGGCGGAACTGCTGGTTCACGAACGTACCGCCCTTTTCGAAAACCGTCAGCGCTGGCAGGACCACCTTCGCCGCGTCGCTGGTGGCGTTGCGGTGGGCGCCGAGGTAAACGACGGAAACCTTGGCGAGCTGCGCCGGCGTGAGCCCGGCTTCGAGGAGGTCTTCCCCCATCGAGAGAACGGTCTTCACGCGGCCGGCATCGATGTCGGCGGCGAGCCCGGCCAGTTTCTGCTCGGGCAGCGCCGAGATGAGGCCGGTGACCAGCGCCCCGCGGACGTTGGGATTGCGGTCGGCCGAGACGAGGATCTTGTCCCCTGCCCCCACCCGGCTGACGAGCATCGCCGGCGCCTTGAGCGTCTCGGCGAGCTTCCGGGTCAGGAACTGTTCCTCCACGCTGCTGCGGCCCGAGCCGACGATCGCGACGGAACCGGCGCGCAGGAGGCCGGCGGCCGCCCTCAGGGCCGCCTCGTTGGTCGAGCCGGCGCCGTTGACGGCCGGCGCAACGAGCCGGTCGGGCGCCTGCACCTGCTTGTAGAGGATCCGGCCGGAATCGGCCATCCAGGTGTCGTTCACCTCGTCATTGCGGCGCGGGGTGATGCGGTAGAGGACACCCTCGCGGCTCCAGAGCTCGGTGTTGGCGCCGACGGACGACTCGGTGTCGATGCTCGGCGTGGTCTTGAGGAACCACACGCGCATCTTGAAGCGGAAATCGGTGCTGGTGAGCGCGCCGACCGGGCAGATGTCGACGGTGTTAAGCGAGTAGTTGTTCTCGAGTTTCCGGCCGGGATAGCAGGTGAGCGTGCTGTAGCTGCCGCGGTTGATGAAGCCGAGGACGTCATCCTTCGCGACCTCGTTCGAGAACCGGATGCAGCGCGAGCAGAGGATGCAGCGCTCGTCGTCGAGCGTGACGCGCGGGCCGAGCGCGGTGCGCTTCGGCTTGACGTTCTTCTGCTCGACAAACCGCGAGTAGCCGCGGCCGTGGCTGGTGGAGAATTCCTGGAGCTTGCACTCGCCCGCCTGGTCGCAGATCGGGCAGTCCAGCGGATGGTTGATGAGCAGGAACTCGGTCACGCCCTCGCGACATTCCCGGACCATCGGCGTGCCGGTGCGGATGTGCAGGCCGGGCGAAGCGTTGGTCGCGCAGCCGATCTGCGGGCGCGGCATCCAGTTCACCTTCTGCCGGCCGGTGGTGGGATCGACGACCGGCTGCTTGGTGGCCGGGTCGACCGCCGGGAGCCCCATCTCGATGAGACACATCCGGCAGTTGCCGACCACGCTCAGCTTCGGGTGATAGCAATAATGCGGAATCTCGATGCCGAGCTGCTTCGCGGCCTCGATCACGTTGGTTCCCTTGGGCACGGCAATGTCCCGGCCGTCGATGTTGACGGTCACCAGGTCGGGTTTGGCAGGCTGGATCATCTCAGAAGAAATTCACTGGCCGGCGAATGACGCGAATAGACGCAAAGTCCGGTCGGTCGATTTTTCATTCGGGTGCATTCGCGTGGTTGGCGGGTGGTTGGTTCAGACCAGATCGATGGAGTCGGCGGGCTTCGGGGCCCTGGCGGGATCCGCCGCGCCCTTGAACTCGTCGCCGAACTTGGCCACGAAGCTCTGGGTCGGCCACGCGCAGGCCTCGCCAAACGCACAGATGGTGCGGCCGGCAATCTGGTCGGCCACGGTCTTGATGAGCTCGCCGTCATTCGGGCGGGCGCCCCCGTGCGCCATCCGGTTGGAAATCTTCTTCATCCAGAGCGAGCCCTCGCGACAGGGCGTGCACTGGCCGCAGCTCTCGTGCGCGTAGAACTCGTTGAGGTTGGCGAGCGCCTCGACCATGTTGACGGTATCGTCCATCACGATCACGCCGCCCGAGCCGCCCATCGTGCCGGCCGCGGCGAGGGTGTCGAAGTCCATCGGCAGGTCCTCGACGCCCAGTTCGAGCATCGAGCCGTCCTTCTGCTTGATCTTGAATTTCTCGCCGAACCTCAGGATTTTGGCGGATGAGCCGCCCGGGATGACGGCCTTGAACTTGCGCCCGGGGAGCGGCCCGCCGCACACCTCGTTGAGGAGCTGGCCCAGGGTGATGCGCCCGACCTCGAACTCGTAGTAACCCGGCCGCTGCACGTGGCCCGAAACGCAGAGGATCCGGGTGCCGGTGTTGCCCGGGGTGCCGATCTTTGCGTAGGCATCGCCGCCCATGTCGACGATGTGCTTCACATGGCAAAGCGTCTCGACGTTGTTGACGATGGTCGGGCACTGGTAGAGGCCGAGCACCGCGGGGAAAAACGGCGGCTTGATCCGCGGATACGGGCGTTTGCCCTCGAGGGATTCGATCAGGCCGGTCTCCTCGCCGCAAATGTAGGCGCCGGCGCCGCGGTGGACGAAAAGGTCGCACGAATACTCGGTGCCGAGGATGTTTTTCCCGACGAATTTGGCGGCGCGGGCCTCGGCGATCGCCTGCTCGAGAATGCGAGCCCCGTGGGGAAACTCGCCGCGGATGTAGATGTAGGCCCGCTGCACGTTGTTTGCCCAGCAGGTGATCATGATCCCCTCGATCAACTGGTGCGGATCCTGGTGGATGATGTAGCGGTCCTTGAAGGTGCCGGGCTCCGACTCGTCGGCGTTGACCACAAGATAGATCGGCTTGCCGCTCTTGCGGTCGACCAGCGTCCACTTCAGGCCGCAGGAGAAGCCCGCGCCACCGCGGCCGCGGAGGCCGGATTTCTTGACCTCGTCGATGAGGTCGGCCGGCTTGCGCGCAAACGCCCGCTTCAGCACCTCGTAACCCCCGTGCCGCACATAGCAGGCGAGGTCCCGGGTGTAGCCGGGCTCATCGACGTGAGCGAAGATCAGGCGGCGTTGAGGGGGGACGGGCATTGGGCGGGCAAAGGGGAAAGCAAAAGTGAAAGGGAGGGTGACAGTGAGGGTAACCGGATCAGGTCGGGCGGGTTCTCCGAGCGAGCCGGGGTCGAACGAGAGCGGTGGGGAGAGTGAGAGTGGTTGGGAGAGCGGTCTCGGGGCCCGGAGCGGAGTTCTATTCGGAGTCCTCGGTGAAATACTCGATGCCGCCGGTCCAGCGGGACGCGACATTGTAGACCATGGCCAGCAGCACACCGATGAGGAATCCGCCCACCGCGTGGATGAGCGGCATGAACAGCGACGCGGCCCCGGCGAACAGCCACGGAATGCCGAGCAACTTGGGCGCGTAGGGTGTGTTGGCCGCGGTCGCCGCCGCCCCGAGGGTGATGAGCACGATCGGCGTGACGAGCAGGCCGACGAAACCGTTGATCAATCCGAGCACAAGGCCGAATCGCAGCGGGGAGATGATCTTGATGCGATGGCGGGTCATGGGTTCACGCGGGTTTTCGCCTCGGATTTGATCTGCCGGGCCAGCTGGCTCGCCTTCGCGGCATCCACCTTCTCGTGCAGGTCGTCGTCGATCATCACCACCGGCCCGGTCCCGCAGCTGGCGAGGCATTCGACAAACTCGATGGTCACCTCGCCGTCGGGGGAGGTTTCGCCCCGCTGGCAGCCGAATTCCTTCTCAAACTGCGCGCAGGTCCGGTAGCCGCCGGTGAGGGCGCAGGAAAGCGTCCGGCAAACCTTGATGTGGCGGCGGCCGATCGGCTCCCGCCGGAACATCGGGTAGAAGGTGACGATTTCGTAGATGTTGATCGGCTGCAGCTCGAGCTTCGCGGCGATCCACTCGATCGCCTCGTTCGAGATATAGCCCGCGTCCTCCTGGACCAGGTGCAGCAGCGGCAGCGCGGCGCTGCGCTTCACCGGGTAATGGGTGATGACCTCGTCGATCTGCGCTAAGGTGGCGGGCTTGAGATTCATCGAGGCAGAGTAGCGAGGAGCGGGGAGCGAGGAGCGGGTCGACAATACCCCGCCGGCCCGGGTTGGGACGGGAGTCGCGGATTCGAAGCTTTCTTTAGTTTGGTCATGCTCACTGCTCGCTCCTCGATGCTCGCTGCTGTCGTCACCGGTCCGACTCGCCCATGACGAAGTCGAGCGAGCCGAGGATGGAGACGACGTCGGACACGAGGCAGCCGACGCAGAGTTTGGGGAGAATGGAGAGATTGCAGAACGAAGGGCTGCGGATCTTCAGGCGCCATGGCACGCCGCCGCCCTTGCTCACGATGTAGAAGCCGAGCAGGCCCTTGGGATTTTCGGCCTCGAAGTAAACCTCGCCCGCCGGCATCTGGGGCCCCTCCGTCACGATCATGAAATTATTGATGAGCTCCTCCATCGAGGTGAGGATCTTGTCCTTCGGCGGGGCGAAGATCCGCCGCGCGTCCCGCGCATACCAGTCGCCGGGCGGGAATTTCGCGATGGCCTGCTTGATGATCCGGACCGACTGCTTCATCTCCTCGCCACGGCAGAGGTAACGATCGTAGCAATCGCCCTTCGAGCCGATCGGCACGTCGAAGTCGTACTGGTCGTAACCCCAGTAGGGCTTGTCCTTGCGGAGGTCCATCGGGATGCCGCTGCCGCGCAGGTTGGGCCCGCTCAGCCCGTAGGCCACCGCGTCCTCCGCGGAGACCACGCCGATTCCCACCGTGCGGTCGAGGAAGATCTTGTTGCGCGAGAGCAGCCCGAGAATTTCGTCCAGGATGGGCAGGAATTGGTCGCAAAACGCGTCGGCTTCCCGCAGCCATTCCGGCGAGACATCGCGCGACACGCCGCCGATGCGGCTGTAGCTGGTGGTGAAACGCGCCCCGGTGAGCTTCTCAAACAGGGTGTAGAGCTTCTCGCGTTCGGTGAAGCAGTACATGAACACGGTCCACGCCCCCGTATCGATGCCGTAGGCGCCCAGGCCCATCAGGTGGGCGGAAATGCGCGCCATTTCGGACGTCACGACGCGGATGGCCTCGACCCGCGGCGGAACCTTCAGGCCGGCGAGTTGCTCGACCGCGTGCGCATAGGCGGCGTTGTTGGCCAGCGGGGCCAGATAATCCAGCCGGTCCGTGTACGGGACGAACTGGTTGTAGGTCATGTTCTCGGCGATCTTCTCGTCGCCCCGGTGCAGGTAACCAAGGACGGGGTCCGCCTTCGTCACGTTCTCGCCGTCGAGCTCGAACTGGATGCGTAGCACGCCGTGCGTGGACGGGTGGGACGGCCCCATGGAGATCGACATCTTCTCCGGATCGAACTCCTTCGGGAGATTCGCGGCGGCCTTGGCGGCGGTGTCGGGGAAGGTGTGCTCGGTGGCCATGGCGTCAGGCGTCCGGTTTCTCGTTCTTCTCGTTCCAGGCCTCATCCTTCGCCCTCGGTTCGGCCTCGCTCATCGGCTCACCCGGGACGGCCACGAACGGGCCGCCGGCCATCGGGGCGGAGATCAGGCGGGTCTTCGTCTCCGCCGCGACCGCCGCATCTGGAAGATCGGCGGGCAGGCCCGCCAGGGGGAATTCCTTGCGCAGGGGGTGATACGGATAGCCCTCCCACATCAGGATCCGGCGCAGGTCGGGATGTCCCTCGAAACGGATGCCGAGCAGGTCGAAGGTCTCGCGCTCGTGCCAGTCGGCCGCGGGCCAGAGACCGGTCGCCGTCGGCATCGAGGGCACGCGGTCATCCGCACAGTTGGCGGCCACCCGGACGTAGACGTGCCGGGTGCGCGCATACAGGTGCCAGACAACCGTGAAGCGCGGCGACTGCGCCTCGCTCCAGTCGATCGCGGTCACGTCGACCAGGAAATCGTAGCCCTGTTCGTCGCGCAGGAACCGCAGGACGGCGACCGCCTCGGCCGCCGGCACGTTGAGGGCGGGATGGTCGGCGCTGGCGCGCACGGTCGCCGAGGGGAATTTTCCCTGCACGGCGGCGATGACGTCGGCGTTCGCGGTCATGGGCGGCGGATTTGCGCGCTCAGGCTGCCCCGATGAGCTTGCCAAACTGCGTATCTTTGAAGCTACGCTCGCGTTGGGTTTTGGCCTGCAGCTTGCCGAGGGCGTCCAGCAGCGCCTCGGGGCGCGGCGGGCAACCGCTGACATAGACGTCGACCGGGATGATGCGGTCGACTCCCTGCAGGGTTGCATAGCTGCGGTACATGCCGCCGGTGGAGGCGCAGGCGCCCATGGCGATGACCCATTTGGGCTCGGTCATCTGGTCATAAATGCGGCGGACAGCGGTGGCCATCTTGTAGGTCACCGTGCCGGCCACGATCATGCAGTCGGACTGCCGGGGCGAAAAACGCATGACCTCGGCCCCAAAACGGGCGATATCGTAGCGGCTGGAGGCGCTGGCCATGAGTTCGATGGCGCAGCACGCCAAACCCATGGGCATCGGCCACATGGAATTGTTGCGAACCCAGTTGATGGCCGCGTCGAGCCGGGTGACGACGACGTCGCCCTCGATTTTGCTGTTATAGGCCAGCTCGTTGTTGGCGGAGACCATGCGGGTGGGTGAAAAAAATTCAAATCACGGTACCCACCCCGTTCCTGCCGTGCAAGGAGGTTTTGGGGAAAAGCATTATGCATAAGCGTAACAATTCCCCGAATCAGCCCAGGTCGCGGGCGGGGGGCCGTTATCCCGCCCCCACTCGGCCGTCCGCCCCAATTTTACGGCGAGGACGACATCTCCAGCTCCCGCAACCGCGGACCAACGAGGTCGCCGAGCCGGTCGCCCGCCGAGTAGATCACCCAGCCAAATCCCACGAGGGCGAGCACGATGAACAAGGAGGCCCACAGGTGCCGCGCCTCAAAGCGGGCGATGGACCGGAGGTAGGCGCAAAAGCCCAGGACGGCCGCGATGATGATGACCGCATCGACGCTCGCACGTTGCCAGTAGCTCCCTCCCAGGTGCAGCCACATCCCGAACTCGTCAAAGGTGAGGGCCATCGCCACGCCATAGACGAGGGCGGTGATTTCCGCCGCGCGTCCGCACGGCCGGCGGAACACCCCGTAGCCGCCCGCGGCCGCCAGCAGGAAGATGCCGTAGTTCAGGTGGTGAACGTGGGTGCCCTGCAGGAAGAAATAGAAATTCGGAATTTCGTGCGCCATGATCAGGAACACGAAGGCCCGCGCGATCACGAAGGTCAGGATGAACCCGAGCAGCGCCAGGCGCGCGAGGCGGTGGACGTTGACGTGGATCAGGTGATGCTCCGGATGCATCGGCATCGCCGGGACACCGGCTCCGGCCGGGTTTTGCGCAGGATGGCTCATGGCGAGGAATCGTGACCTGCCGAG
>Ga0265327_10001077_pt1 | contig 38014 bp, 32 predicted proteins | sample 41621metaG_FD_202089 | JGI IMG/M metagenome (GOLD analysis project Ga0265327, IMG submission 202089) | Rhizosphere microbial communities from Carex aquatilis grown in University of Washington, Seatle, WA, United States - 4-16-21 metaG | ecosystem: Host-associated > Plants > Roots > Rhizosphere...
CGAGAGCTCACTGAACAGCAAGGCCAGCAGGATGCTCGATGACGAATGAGTATTTTCGTCCATCCGGACGACTCCAAACGCAATACTGTGGTGCAGCGCAAGCAATAGCCGCCCGCACCCAATGGAAGCCGCGTAGCCTCGACGTGCCACCCCTTGATGGTTCGTCCGTGCTCTGACCATCTTTGCCATCGGCACGCCCGAAGTTCACAAATGCAATGGCCTACCGACGCCCTGTTTGCACCAGAACCGGCGTGAGCTTTGCCGCGTCGGACGGGGTGGGCCACCGGTCGCGAGGTCGCCCCGCCTCAGGCGCTGGCCGGCCGGATATGCAGGGTCGCCTCGTCTTCGACGCGCTGCCAGATCTCCACCGCGATCGGGTTGTTGCTCTCCTCGAGGATGTGGCCGACCAGACCGATGGCACGCGCGAACACGCCGATGCCGCGCACAATTTTCCATGGCAGCCCGAGCTCGCAGCAGATCGCGCCGATCGCGCCGGTGGCATTGACCGGCAGCATCTTGCCTGACGCCCGTTCGGCCTCGGCGCAGATCAGCTGCTCGAGCCGAATGTAGTCGCCGAAAAAGCCGTTTTCCTTGGCGATCTGGAATAGCCTCGGCGCCCGTGGATCGACCGGCTTGTGCAGCGGATGGCCCAGCCCTGGCACGATCTGGCCGCGCGCCCGGAATCCGGCGACGGTTTCGCGCGCGATGCGCTCCAGGTCGGCGCCCTTCGTGCCTGGCGGCAATACCTCGTACAGCATCCTCGCCGTGCCCTCGGTCGATCCGACGAACACCGTGCCGAGCCCGCACAGGCCGGCCGCCACGGCCGCCTGCAGCGACTCCGGCGCGCCGGCGTAGGTCAGGCGGGCGGCCAGGGCACTCGGCGTGATGCCGTGTTCCACCAACGTCACCGAGATCGCATTAAACATGTTCGACTCCTGCGGCGTCGGCATGCGGCCGAGGATCTGCAGGAACGCCATGTCGCCGAGGTTGATGTGGCCGAGCAGTTCATCGGGCAGGCTCTTGCCGTGGACCTCGATGCGGTCGGGTGTGCTCCAGGCGATGTCGGAGCGGATCGGTTTGATCTTGCGGGCCATGGAATGTCCTTCGAGTGAATGATGGGTCAGAGGGCAGTACCGGCCCGGCGAAGAATGACTAGCGCGAGTTCGTTCAACGGACGATCGATCATCTGGCCATCGACCGAGACTGCGGCGCCGCGGGCGGCCGCGAACGCATCGCGGACCTGACAAGCCCATGCCACCTGCGCCGCCGTGGGCGAGAAGGCCGCCTGCACCGGCGCGACCTGTTTTGGATGGATGCACAACTTGGCGCCGAACCCCATGCGCCGGGCGCGCTCGGTATCGGCGCGCAAGCGGTCGGCGTCGTCGATGGCGATGCTGACCCCGTCTGCCGGCGACGCCAGGCCGGCCAGACGCGATGCCAGAACGATCTGCATGCGGAACGGGAGCAACTCCTCCTCGCGGCCGTCGGGCGCGCAATCGATGCCGAGATCGAGCGCCAGATCGACACTTCCAAACGCGAGGCGCACGACGCCGGGTACGCGGGCGATCGCGCGCGCCTCCTCGACGCCTCGTGCCGACTCAATGATCGGCAGCACATCCTTGAAGGTGCTTTCCACGACCTGGCAGACGCCGTCGATACCGTCGGCCTTTGGCAGCATCACGGCGACCACCCCCGGGTGGCGGCACAGTTCGAGATCGTCCGCAAACCACGGCGTTCCGAGCGCATTGATGCGTACCACCAACGGCGCCGCTTCGTCGAGCGCGGCGGCGAGCGCGTCGCGCGCCCGCGCCTTGGCCTCGGGCGCGACCGCGTCCTCGAGGTCAACGATGACCGCGTCGACACCGGAGGCGCGTGCCTTGGCGTAGCGCTCCGGCCTATCGCCGGGCACGAACAGGTAGGCGCGCGGCAGCGGCGCGATCAGGCCGGCGTCGCTCATAAGGTCAACCAGCGTTCGATCCGGGGGCACTCGGTGACTGACCAGATGCGTGCGATCAGCGCGTCCATCTCGGCCGGCGTCGCACCCCTGCCGTAGACGGCCAGGCGGCGCGCCTTGTCTTCCAGTTCGGGTCGAGTGAGCGTGTTGCCCGGATCGCCCTTGGGCTCGTCGACACGCGCGCCCAGCTCGCGCCCGTCCCGGGTGGTGACGCTGACACGACCGATCCAGCGCTGCGGGTAGGCCTGGTCGATTTCGGCATCGAGTTGCATCGTGACGCGGTCGCGCAGAGCCGCCACGCGCGGGGCAAGAAACTGCTGATCGAACTCGTCGAGGCCGGCGAAACCGAACTCGGCCACGAGCGCGAGCACCGTGCCCATCGAGAACTTGGCCTGGTGCACCGTACCGGGCACGACGACGCGGCCGAGCACGTCGATCGCGCCTTGGTGCACATGCGCGGTCACGCTCGCCAGATCATCGGCCTTCAGTTTGTGCGTGCGCACCAGCTGTAGCAGCGCGTCGGCGCTGGGGTGGGTGTGGCGGCAGGAGGCGTGGTACTTGAACGAGGTTTCGGCGGTGGCCCAACGGCTGCCCAGGCGATCAGTCAGGCGCGCGGGGTCGGCGTCGCTCGACATGCCAGCGGCCATGCCCTGAGCGCCCTCGAGGATCTGGCGCGCACCGGTGAACCCTTCGCGCGCGAGGTAGGCCGACGCCAGTCCGCTCGACGCCGCATGGGCACAGTGGAGTTGCTTGGAATCGGCCGCATCGCGCAGGAATTCCCACAACCCAGCGGCCTGCGTGCCAGCACTGCCGAAAGCATGCAACATGGTCGCGGCGTCCAGACCGAGCAGGCGGCCTGTCGCGGCTGCGGCGGCCACCGTACCTGCCGTAGCAGTGGTGTGGAAAACGCGGTAGTGCGAGCGTCCGAGAAACTCACCGACCCGGATGCCGACCTCGTAGCCTGCCACCGCCGCTGTGAGCAATTCTCGGCCGCTCGCGCCGAGCGCCTGGGCCACCGCTAGCGCAGGCGGGAACACGACTGCCGCCGGGTGGAAGACCGAGCCGTTGTGCACGTCGTCCTGCTCCGCAAAGTGGGAGGCTGCAGCGTTGACCATCGCCGCGAAGTGCGGCGAGGTGGTCCGGCGGGTGATCAGCACTTCGGCACTGCCCGCGCCGGGTCCCATCGTGCGGGCATAGGCCTCGATCGCCTGCACTGGCCGCGCGCCCGTGCCAGCCAGCGCCGACGCGGTCCAGTCGAGCAGCAAGTCCTCGGTACGGCGCAGCACCGGCGCCGGGATGTCGTCGTAGCGCAGGCCGGCCGCGAAGGCTGCCAGCGTTGCGGTGGGTGAGCTCGAAGTGGTCATGGTCATGCGTGGCGGGTCAGATCGCCCGGCCGGCGCGCAAACGCGCAACGTCGTCCGCCGCGTAGCCGAGCTCCGCGAGGATGCTCTCAGTGTGCTCGCCGAGCGCCGGCACCGGGCCCATCGGCGGCGGCTCGCTGCCCGACAGATGGTGCGGCGGGAACAGCGCCGGCAAGCTACCGCCTGGCGACGCGATCTCGCTCCAGCGTCCGCGCGCCGCGAGCTGCGGGTGGCGCCAGAGATCGGCCATTTCGTTGAGCTGGGCGTTGGCGATCTGCGCCGCATCGAGGCGTTCGACGAGTTGCCCCGCCGTCAGCGTAGAGCACACGCCTTCGATGACGCCGCGCAAGTGCTCGCGGTGCGCCAGGCGCTTGGCGTTGCCGAGGTAGTCCTTCGCCAACCCGGGCAGCTGCAGCACCTTGTCGCAGAAGATTGTCCACTCGCGGTCGTGCTGGACCGCCAACACCACCTGCTTGCCGTCGCCGCAGGTGAACGGGCCGTACGGGTAGATAGCCGCGTGCGACGCGCCGGCGCGCGGCGGCGGCGGCTGGCCGTCCAGCGTGTAGTACATCGGGAAGCCCATCCATTCGGACATCGCCTCGAGCATCGAGATCTCGAGCCGCTGGCCGCGACCGGTACGCCCGCGCTCCAGCAGCGCGGCCAGGATGCCGCTGTAGGCGTACATGCCAGCGGCGATATCGGCGATCGACAGGCCGGCCTTTGACGGCTGCTCCGGCGTGCCGGTCACCGACAGAAAGCCGGCCTCGCTCTGGATCAGCAGGTCGTAGGCCTTCTTTTCGGTGTACGGGCCACCGTCACCGTAGCCCGATATGTCGCACACGACGATGCGCGAGTTGACCTTCTCGAGGCTCGCGTGATCGAGCGCCATGCGCGCGGTGGCGCCCGGCGCGAGGTTCTGCACAAGCACGTCGCAGCGCGTCACGAGTTGTTGCAGCACGGCGCGCGCCGACGCATTCTTCAGATCGAGCGTCAGGCTTTCCTTGGAGCGGTTGCACCAGGCGAAGTGCGAGGCCGACCCCTTGGCGCGGGTGTCGTAGGCCCGGGCAAAATCGCCCTCGCCCGGGCGCTCGACCTTGATGACACGCGCGCCGAGGTCGGCCAACTGGCGGGTACAGAACGGCGCGGCAATGGCGTGCTCCAGCGTGACGATAAGCATTCCCTGCAGTGGACGCATGGCGATAGCCCCTTTGTAATCAGAACGAGCGCGGCAGCCCGAGCACATGCTCGGCCACATACGACAGAATGAGGTTGGTCGAGATCGGCGCCACCTGGTACAGGCGGGTCTCGCGGAACTTGCGCTCGATGTCGTATTCACAGGCGAAACCAAACCCGCCGTGGGTCTGGATTGCTGCATTGGCGGCTTCCCACGAGGCCTTGGCGGCAAGGTACTTGGCCATGTTGGCCTCGGCCCCACATGCTTCGTGCGCGTCGAACAGGTCGCAAGCCCGCCAGCGCATCAGGTCGGCGGCTTCGATCTCGATGTGGCTCTCGGCGATCGGGAACTGCACTCCCTGGTTCTGGCCGATCGGGCGCTCGAACACGCGCCGCTCGCGGGCGTAGGCAGCGCTGCGCTGCACGAACCAGCGGCCGTCACCGATGCACTCGGCGGCGATCAATGTGCGCTCGGCGTTCAGGCCGTCGAGGATGTATTTGAATCCCTTGCCTTCCTCGCCAATGAGGTTTTCGGCCGGGATCTCCAGGTTGTCGAAGAACAGCTCGTTGGTCTCGTGATTGACCATGTTGCGGATCGGCGTGACGGCAAGGCCCTTGCCGATCGCGTCTTTCAGGTCGACGATGAAGATCGACATGCCGTCGGACTTGCGTTTGACCTCGCCCAATGGCGTGGTGCGGGCGAGCAGGATCATCAGGTCGGAGTGCTGGACGCGCGAAATCCAAACCTTCTGGCCGTTGACGACGTAGCGGTCGCCCTTGCGCACCGCTGTTGTCTTGAGCCGCGTCGTGTCGGTGCCGGTGCCGGGCTCGGTCACCGCCATCGACTGCAGGCGCAGCCCGCCGGTCGCGATGCCGGGCAGATAGCGACGCTTCTGCTCTTCGGAGCCATGCCGCAGTAGCGTGCCCATGTTGTACATCTGGCCGTGGCAGGCGCCGGCGTTGCCGCCGCAGCGGTTCACCTCTTCCATCACGGCCGAGGCCTCGCCCAGGCCGAGGCCGGCGCCGCCGTACTCTTGCGGGATCATCACCGCCAGCCAGCCGGCCTTCGTCAGGGCATCGACAAACTCGACCGGGTAGCCGCGCGCCTCATCGACGGCGCGGAAGTATGTGTCGGGGAAACGTTTGAACAAATCGCGCAATGCCGCGCGCAGTTCGGGGTGTCGTTCGCGGGCTTCGGACATGAGGTTCGATCGTGCAAGGAGTTGGCGGAACTAAGCAATCAGACGCGCGCGAACCGAAACCGTGGCCCGCGCGCAAGCATCCGCACTCAGAGCGCAGCGGCAAGCTCGGGCACGAGCACGAAAAGGTCACCGACCAGCCCGTAGTCGGCGACCTGGAAAATCGGTGCGTCCGGGTCTTTGTTGATCGCGACGATCACCTTGCTGTCCTTCATGCCCGCCAGATGCTGGATCGCCCCCGAGATGCCGATTGCCACATACAACTGCGGCGCGACGATCTTGCCGGTCTGGCCGACCTGGTAGTCGTTGGGCGCATAGCCGGCATCAACCGCAGCGCGCGACGCTCCCAGCGCCGCACCGAGCTTGTCGGCAAGCGGCTCCAGCACGGCATGAAATTTCTCCGCTGCACCGAGGCCGCGCCCGCCGGAGACGATGACCGACGCCGCGGTGAGTTCGGGGCGCTCCAGCTTGACCACCTCGCGCCCGACCAGCTTGGTCAAGCCCAGATCGGCCGACGCTGCGACGGCCTCGACCGGCGCCGCGCCACTGCCGGCATCGACGGGGTCGAACGCCGTGGTGCGGATGCTGAGCACCTTGATCTTGTCCTTTGATTGCACCTGCGCAATCGCGTTGCCGGCGTAGAACGGGCGCTGGAAGGTGTCGACAGATTCGACCGCGATGACGTCGGAAATCTGTGAACTGTCGAGCAGCGCGGCGACACGCGGCAGCACGTTCTTGCCGAACGGTGTGGCCGGTGCCAGCACGTGGCTGCAACCGGGATCGGCACGCACCCGATCGACCACCAGTGCGGCCAGGTTCTCGGCCAGATGGTCGCCGTAATGAGCCGCGTCGGCGAGCAGCACCTTGGCCACGCCCGAGCACGCCGCCGCCGCCTGGGCGGCCGCAGCGCAGCCGGTCCCGGCGACGAGAACGTGAACGTCGCCGCCCAGCTTCAAGGCCGCCGCAATCGTGTTCAGGGTCGCGCCCTTGAGTGTGGCGTTGTCGTGTTCCGCAATGATCAGAATCGTCATCAGAGTACCTTCGCTTCTTCTTTGAGGCGTTTCACGAGTTCGGCGGTATCGGCCACCCTGATGCCGGCCTTGCGTGTGGGAGGCTCGCTGACCTGAAGGGTCGTGGTTCGCGGCGCGACGTCAATGCCGAGTTCGGCGGCCTTGAGGACCTCAAGCGGCTTCTTCTTCGCTTTCATGATGTTGGGCAGCGTGATGAAGCGCGGCTCGTTCAGCCGCAGGTCGGTCGTGATGACCACCGGCAGCTTCATCTCGAGAGTCTCGAGGCCTCCGTCGATCTCGCGCGTGATCGTGGCGGTCTCGCCGCTGACCAGCACCTTGGAGGCGAAGCTGGCCTGGGCCCAGCCCATCAACGCGCCGAACATCTGACCGGTCTGCCCGGCGTCGTCGTCGATCGCCTGCTTGCCGAAGATGGCGAGCTGCACGCCCTCCTTCCTGGCCACGTGCTGCATCATTTTGGCCACGGCCAGCGGCTCGAGTACGGCGTCGGCCTCGATCAGCACGCCGCGATCGGCGCCGATGGCCATCGCGCTGCGCAATGTCTCCTGGCAGCCCGCAGGGCCGCACGAAACCGCGATGACCTCGGTCACAACCCCGGCCTCCTTCAGCCGCACCGCTTCTTCGCAGGCGATTTCATCGAACGGGTTCATCGACAGCTTCTGGTTCGCCAGGTCGACGCCCGACCCATCGGATTTCACACGGGCCTTGACGTTGTAGTCCAGCACCCTCTTGACAGCCACGAGTATCTTCACTTCTTCTCCATCGGTACATGAAAGAAACAATTCGCTGCGCGGCCGGCCACGCGCGGCAGCAGCAGCAAGAACAGGGAACGCACCAGCGGGTCGACATCCAGACGGCTGCCGGGCCGGTACCACTGCGTGGCCCAGTTCAGCGCGCCGAGCACGGTCTGCGCACCAGTACCGTGTCCGCGTCCATCAAGCTCAGTGCGGCGGCTTCGCCGGGCGGCCGCACTCAGAGGTCTTCGAAGTCGTCGCGAGCGCTCAACACCCGCGCCCATGCAGGCGGCGGCAGGCTGCGATATTCGTAGAGCACGACCGGCATCGCATCCAGCTTCGGGCCGAGGAAGGCCGTGAGGTGGCAGCGCGAGCATTGCCAGCAGCCGATCGAGCAGGCGCGACGCCGCTTGCACGCCTTCGTGGACCGACTGGGTGATGTCTTTCACGCGATCCTCATGATCGCCACTAGCAGCTCTTCCATGCTCTCGAAGTAATAGAAAAAGAAAAGCGAGCCAGAGGTGACGCCCGCCGCTTCGGAAATGAGGTCGCACGGAGGGGCGTTCGGAGCCGCGCTCCCGGATCAGGCTCGCAGCCGTCCGCAGGATCAACTCTCGACGTCCGTCGTCGCGAAACTCTCGCATTGCCGAACTCTACCATCAATCTAACAGGTGTTAGATAGAAAGTCATTGGCCCGTGCCAGGGGTTTACAACCGCGACGAGCCGGCGCTGATCGCCTACGCGACGGTGAATCGCGATGCGCCGAGGTTCAGCAGCCGCTCGATGCCCGAACTTCGCGAGGCATGCGAAGTGATCGGCAGGCCCGAGCACGTAGACGCGTAGGTAGGGCATCCGATCTGCTCTTCCTGTCCCTGCAAGGACAGCAATTACTCTTCTACGCACTGAGTGCTAACAACTCGCTCAACCGTGTCCTGATATGAGCCCGCTACCGGGCTGGGATTCCTCTCTCACCTCGCGCCGCTTGTTTGGTGAACTTATGCCTCAACCGCAAGATATTCGTCGGCGAGTGGCAATTTGCTCGGTTCGCCGGGCCACACCGCTGGCCGCGGCACGCCCGACGGGGTGCTTAAAGAACTGCGCATCCCTTGCCGAACGGCATCCAACGGCGCGGCCTGACCACCGGCCAATTTTCCTGTACCATGTCATTTTCTAACGATCGTTAGGCTTGATTCGCTCTTGATGCCTCGTTTCGATCGATGGCGGCGTGGCCAGCGTCGCTGCCTGCCGACCCTCTGATCCGCATCGAACCAACCCCGCCACGCATGTCAGTACTGCAGACCCTGATCGACCCCGGCTCGGAGAGCCTCAAGCTGCATCGCGAACAGATGCTCGCGCTGATCGCGACGTTTCGCGGCCTCGAAGGTCGTGTGCGGGACACGTCGAACGGCATGGCGGCGAAGTTTCGCGCCCGCAAGCAGCTGCTGCCGCGCGAGCGGGTGGCGCGCCTGCTCGACCGCGGCTCGCCCTGGCTCGAACTGTCCACGCTGGCAGGCTACCGCATGCACGACGACGACGGCGAGAAGAACGTGCTCGGCGGCGGCATCGTGACCGGCATCGGCATCATCTCGGGCGTGCGCTGCATGGTGTTCGCCTCCGACAGCGCGATCAAGGGCGGCACGATCACGCCGATGGGCATGCGCAAGAGCCTGCGCGCCGAGGCCATCGCCCTCGAGAACAAGCTGCCGGTGGTGCGGCTGGTCGAATCGGGCGGTGCCAACCTGATGCACGTCGGCGAGGTATTCATCGAGGGCGGCCGCGGCTTCGCCAACCAGGCGCGGCTGTCGGCGGCCGGGATTCCGCAGGTCACGGTGATGCACGGCCATTCCACCGCCGGTGGCGCCTACCTGCCCGGCATGTCGGACTACGTGATCATGGTGCGCGGGCGGGCCAAGGCCTTTCTCGCCGGCCCGCCGCTGCTGAAGGCGGCCACCGGCGAGATCGCCACCGACGAAGAACTGGGCGGGGCCGAGATGCACGCCCGGATCTCCGGCGTGGCCGAGTACCTGGCCGAGGACGATGCCGATGGCATCCGCATCGCCCGCGACGTGCTGGCGCGCATGCCCTGGAACGACCAGCTCCATGCGCCGGCGCGCCGCGCCTGGAAGCCGCCGCGCTACCCCGCCGAAGACATCGTCGGCCTGGTGCCACCTGACTACCGCCAGCCCTATGACGTGCGCGAATTGCTGGCACGACTGACCGACGATTCCGATTTCCTCGACTTCAAGCCCGAGTTCGGTGCCGCCACCGTGTGCGGGCACGGCGCGATCGAGGGCCAGTCCTGTGGGTTCATCGGCAACAACGGCCCAATAGACCCGCAAGGTGCGAACAAGGCGACGCAGTTCATGCAGCTGTGCAACCAGTCGGGAACGCCGCTGGTGTATTTGCAGAACACCACCGGCTTCATGGTCGGAAAAGAGGTCGAGCAGGTCGGCATGATCAAGCACGGCGCCAAGATGATCCAGGCTGTCACCAACAGCACGGTGCCGCGCATCACGCTGATGATCGGGGCCTCGTTCGGCGCCGGCAACTACGGTATGTGCGGCCGGGCCTACGACCCGCAGTTCGTGTTCGCGTGGCCCAACGCCCGCGTCGCGGTAATGGGCGGCGAGCAGGCGTCGACAGTCATGCGCATCGTCACCGAGGAGAAGATGGCGCGCGTCGGCAAGACGCCCGAGCCGGCCATGCTGGAGGCGATGAAGGCCGAGATCCTGGAGCGCTTCGACATGGAGTCGCAATCGCTGTTCGCCACCGCGCGGCTGTGGGACGACGGCATCATCGACCCGCGCGACACGCGCCAGGTGTTGGCCATGACGCTGGCGGTGTGTGCCGAAGGGCGTGCGCGCAGCCCGCGGTCGAACAGTTTCGGCGTGGCCCGGATGTGAGCACGGCATGACCCGGACCGCGTTCACCAAAATTCTGATCGCCAACCGCGGCGAGATCGCCTGCCGCGTGATTCGCACCGCCCGATCCGAGGGCTATCGCACGGTGGCGGTGTACAGCGAGGCCGACGCCGACGCGCTGCATGTGCGTCACGCCGACGAGGCGCTGTGCATCGGCCCGCCGCCGGTTCGCGACAGCTACCTGAGCATCGAGGCGGTGCTTCGCGCGGCCGCCGCCAGCGGTGCCGATGCGGTGCACCCCGGCTACGGTTTCCTGTCCGAGAACGCCGGGTTCGCGCGCGCGGTGCAGGCCGCAGGGCTGGTCTTCATCGGACCCGACCCGCATGCCATCGAGAAAATGGGCAACAAGGCCGCCGCCAAGCGCCTGATGCTCGCAGCCGGCGTGCCGTGCGTGCCGGGTTACCAGGGCGCCGACCAGTCCGACACGACCTTGCTGGCACAGGCGCGCGAGATCGGCGTGCCAATCATGGTCAAGGCCGCGGCCGGAGGCGGTGGCCGCGGCATGCGGCTGGTGACCGACATGGACGAATTGCCAGCGGCGCTGACCAGCGCACGGTCCGAGGCTGCCAGCGCGTTCGGCTCCGACGAACTGATCCTGGAACGCGCGGTGGTCGAGCCGCGCCACGTCGAGGTGCAGGTCTTTGCCGACCGGCTCGGCCATGTGATCCATCTCGGCGAGCGCGACTGCTCGATCCAGCGCCGACACCAGAAGGTGTTCGAGGAAGCGCCCTCGCCCGCCGTCGACGCGGCCCTGCGCGAACGCATGGGCGCTGCTGCCGTCGCTGCCGCGCGTGCGGTCGACTACGTCGGCGCCGGCACGGTCGAGTTCCTGCTCGACCGCGAAGGCCGCTTCTACTTCCTGGAGATGAACACGCGGCTGCAGGTCGAGCACCCGGTCACTGAATGCATCACCGGGCAGGATCTGGTGGCCTGGCAGTTGACAGTGGCGCGCGGCGAGTCGCTGCCACTGACGCAGGACCAGGTCCGGCTGCAGGGCCATGCCATCGAGGTACGCCTTTACGCCGAAGACCCGTATGCCGGCTTCCTGCCGCAAAGCGGCGACGTGGCGCTGTGGCAGCCGCCGACCGGCGCCGGCATCCGTGTCGACCACGGCCTGGTCAGCGGCCAGACCGTCAGCCCCTATTACGACCCGATGCTCGCCAAGATCATCGCCTTCGGGGCGACCCGCGACGAGGCCCGGCGGCGCCTGCTGGGCGCGCTGCGCAACACCCGCGTGCTGGGCCTGCCGACCAACCTAGGCTTTCTGGAAGCGGCGGCGGCGCACGACGAATTCGCGACAGGTGCGGCCACCACCGGGTTCATCGACCGAAACTTCGGCCCTGAGGCGTTGCAGCACCCGGCAGTCGGCACCCGAGCCATTGCGGTGGCGGCGGCACTGTGGTTCGACACCACGGCGTATCGCGGCGCACAGGCCAGCTGGCGCTCCAATGGCGTGCCGCGCTGGCCGCTCGAGCTGGCCGAGGGCGAGCGCCGCCACGCCACCCACGTCACGGCGCTGGGCAACGGGCGATTCCGCGTCGAACTCGATGGCGCCACCGCGCACGACATCGTGATCGGCAAGGCCGACGGTGCGGCCGTGCCGCTGTCGATCGACGGGTTGCAGTGCCAGAGCACGCGGGCTTTCGACGGCGCGACCCTGCACCTGGCGCTGGACGGCCATGTGAACGCCTTCGACGACATCACCCATACGCCGCCGCGCGGCAGCGAGCAAGCGGCCGAGTCGAGCGTCACCGCGCCGATGAACGGCCGCGTGCTGGCGGTGCTGGTGCAGGCCGGCGACGCCGTCAAGAAAGGCCAGCGCCTGGCGGTATTGGAGGCGATGAAGATGGAGCACCAGCTGGTCGCGCGTCGCGACGGCGTCGTCGAACGGGTCGGCGTGCGCCCCGGCGACCAGGTCGCGAACCGGACCGTCATCGTCACCCTGGTCGACGAGGCTGCGGCGGCCTGAGCGCGCGGCATCGACACCCCATGAGGCACTCCGTGAACGCATCCCCCGCCAGCAGCCCCTTCTACACTGCCGAGCACGCCGCCTTCCGCGACGCGATGCGGCGCTTCGTCGCACGCGAGATCACGCCGAACGTCGAGGCCTGGGAAGCGGCCACGAGCTTCCCGCTCGAGCTGTACCGAAAGGCGGCCGAGATCGGGTTGCTCGGCCTGGGCTTTCCCGAAGCCTATGGCGGAAATGACGGCGACCTGTTCATGACCATCATCGCGGCGCAGGAACTGGCGCGCTGCGGCGCCGGCGGTGTGCTGGCGAGCCTCCTGTCGCACACCATCGGCTGCCCGCCCATCGTCAACGTGGGGTCCGAGGCGATCAAGCGCAAGGTGCTGCCCGCGGTGCTGCGCGGCGAGATGATCAGCGCCTTGGGCATCACCGAACCGTCGGGCGGGTCGGACGTCGCGAACCTGAAGACCACGGCACAGCGCGACGGCGATCACTACGTGGTCAACGGTTCCAAGACCTTCATCACTTCGGGCATGCGCGCCGACTTATACACGGTGGCCGTGCGCACTGGCGGCCCCGGCGCCGGCGGTGTTTCGCTGCTGCTGGTAGAGAAGGGCACCCCCGGCTTCACCCAGACGCGGTTGGAGAAGATGGGCTGGCTCTGCTCCGACACCGCCACCTTGTACTTCGACAACTGCCGAGTGCCCGTGGGCAATCTGGTGGGCACCGAGAACCAAGGCTTCAAGGCCATCATGCTCAACTTCAACCGCGAGCGGATCTTCCTGGCCGCCGGCGCGAACGGCTTCGCGCGCGTGTGCCTGGACGAAGCGCTGGCCTGGGCGCGCGACCGTGAAATGTTCGGCGGGCGACTGATCGATCAGCAAGTCACTCGCCACAAGCTCGCCGACATGGCGATGCGCATCGAGGCCACACAGGCCCTGCTGGAGTTGCTGGCCTGGCGCGTCGAACAGGGCGAAGCGCCGGTGGGCGAGATCTGCCTGCTGAAGAACCAGGCCACCCAGACCATGGCGCATTGCGCGAGCGAAGCGGTGCAGATGCACGGTGGCGCAGGCTTCATCCGCGGCGTCACGGTCGAGCGCATCTACCGCGAGGTCAAGGTGAACGCAATTGGCGGCGGTGCCGAGGAAGTCATGCGCGACCTCGCCGCGCGCCAGCTCGGATTCCACAGCGCAGGCCGCATGCCATGAACATCCGCCCTGCCGACTTCGACGGTCGTAATGAAGACTTGCTCGAATCGATGCGAATCGCCTTGCGCTGCGCGCCGCCTGCCGACCGCGAGGACGAGTTCCCTCGCGCCTGGTGGCAGCACCTGGCATCGCGCGGTCTGCTCGGGGTCGGTTTCGACGCCGACGGACGTGCGGCTCGCGCCGACTGGGCTGCCATCTCCGCACTGGCAGGATTGATCGCACGCGAGACGGCGAGCGTGGGCCTGGCGCTCGCGTGGCTGATGAACGAAATGCTGGGGCGCTTCGTGATCGGGCCGCATGCCCGCAACGAAGCCCAGCGGGCGCTGGTGAGGATGATGGCGCGCGGCACGAAGATCGTTGCACTCGCCATCTCGGAACCGAAGGTCGGTGCGCACCCCAAGCACTTGAGCTGTTTCGCCAGCCGTCACGATGACCATTGGCAGCTCGACGGTGAAAAGGCCTTCGTCAGCAACGGCCCCGCTGCCGATACCGTCATCGTGCTGGCCGTCACCGGCGAGGCCGACGGCCGCAAGATCTTCGATGCCTTCGTCGTCGCTACCGATGCGGTCGGGTTGAACCGGCTGCCAAACAGTCGCCCGGCCGCGCTGCCGCCGTTGGGTCATTGCGGGCTCGCGTTCGACGCCTGCCACGTCGCCCGCGCCGGCCGCCTGCGCACCGATGGGCGCGCCTTCGATCTGATCGCCAAGCCGTTGCGCGCGCTCGAAGACGCCCTGCTGGCAGGTGTCGTGTGCGGCGCGATGCAGGCTGAGCTGAACGCGCTGGCGTCGTGGCAACGCGGCGCGGCACCGACGCCCGCGACGCTGCGCACCATCGGTGCACTGCAACTTGAGCTCGCGGCGCTGGCGCAATTGGCCGCCGCATCCGCCTCGCACCTCGACAGGCAGGGCGCGGACGATCGCCTGGCCGACGTGAACGTTGGCACGCGCAGCATGCTGGAACGCTGGCAAGGCGCCTGCGAAGCCTTTGCCGCGCCGCTCGATGATCACAGCCCGAACCTGCTCGAACTCGGGCGCGACATCCGCACCGTGCTCGGCATTGCCCGCGGCGTCGGCGAAGCACGCCAACTGGCGTCCGGCACCGGCCTGCTCAACAAGAAGGAACCCGATGAAGTCCCTGCATGACTCCCATTTCGATACCGTTGATGTCGTGCTGTCGCGACTCTCGGATGTCGACTACATCGCCAATCGGCAGCTCGCCACCGCGGTCTACCTCGCGTTCAACCTCGAGAAACCGGTGCTGGTCGAAGGCCCGGCCGGCGTCGGCAAGACCGAGCTCGCGAAGAGCATGGCCAGCATCCTCGAGGTGCCGCTCATCCGCCTGCAGTGCTACGAGGGCCTCGACGAATCGAAGGCGCTGTACGAATGGAAGTACGGCAAGCAGCTGCTCTACACGCAGCTCCTCAAGGACAAGCTGGCCGAGATGATGCAGGGCGCGGTCGGCCTGGCGGCGTCGATCGAGAAGCTGCACGCGCACGACGACCTGTTCTTCTCCGAGCACTTCCTGGAGCCGCGGCCGCTCTACCAGGCGCTTCACCAGGAACGCGGCTGCGTACTGCTGATCGACGAAATCGACAAGTCCGATCCCGAGTTCGAAGCCTTCCTGCTGGAAGTGCTGTCGGACTTCCAGGTCTCGGTGCCCGAGATCGGCACCATCGTCGCCAAGGTCAAGCCGCTGGTCTTCCTCACCAGCAACAACACGCGCGAGATGAGCGACGCGCTGAAGCGCCGCTGCCTGCACCTGCACATTCCCTTCCCGGAGGCCAAGGTCGAGCGCACCATCCTCGAACGCCGCGTGCCGGGCCTGTCGCAAACGCTGAACCGCGAACTCGTGGCCTTCGTGCAGGCGGTGCGCGCGATCGACCTCAAGAAGCAGCCGTCGGTCAGCGAGACCATCGACTGGGCCAAGACCCTGCTGCTGCTGAATGCCGAGCACCTGAGCCTGGACCTGGTTCGCGACACCCTCAACGTGTTCCTCAAGTTCGAGCAGGACATCGCCTCGGCCTCCGAGCAGCTCCCGGCGCTGCTGGCCCAGGCACGCAAGGACGCGGAGCTGCCTCTTGCAAGCCACTCTTGAAGACTTCTTCAAGGCGCTGCGCGGCAGTGACCTCGAGATCAGCCTGAACGCGCAGATCGATGCCGCGCGCGCCACTGCGCTGGTCGGCTGGCGCGAACGTGACCTGCTGAAGAGCGCGCTCGGCGCGACGCTGGCCAAGACGCTGCCCGATCGAGCCGTGTTCGACCAGACCTTCGACCGCTTCTTCCGCTTCGACTCCTTCGGCACGCGCAACCTGGCGCCGGCGGCGGCCGGCGCCGAAGAGGTTCCGCTGCCCCAGGCCGACCCGTCCCCGAAAGCCGAAGGCGACGGCCAGGGCAGTGGCGGCCCGGGCGGCTGCCAAGGCAGCGCGGGACAGGCCTTGTCGCAATTGCTGCAATCGGGCGACTCGGCGGCGCTATCGCGCCGCATGCAGCAGGCCGCACGCGAGGTCGGCCTGACCGACATCTGGTTCTTCACGCAGAAGGGTTACTACATCCAGAAGATCCAGCAGGCAATGGGCCTGGAGCTGCTCGACCGCGAGATCAGCGACGCCCGCCGACAGACCTTGGCGCGCGAGCGGCTGGCCGAGTTGGAGCGCGCCCGAAAGCATCTGTTCAACGAGGTGCGCAACTTCGTCGAACGCAAGCTCTCGATGTACGGCACAGCACCCACGCGCGAACTGCACGACGACTTCCTGCAGACGCAGAAACTGTCGAACATCGACCGCCGCGACTTCGCGCGCATGCACGAGATCGTGCGCAAGATCGCGCGCCGCCTGGCCGAGCGTCACGCGCGCCGCAAGCGCCGCGAACAACGTGGACAGCTCGATTTCCGCCGCACGATGCGCGCCAACGCGGCCTACGGCGGCGTGATGTTCGAGACCTTCTGGCGCAGCACGAAAGTGGAGCGCCCGCGCGTGGTCGCGATCTGCGACGTGAGCGGTTCGGTGCGCCAGTACGCGCGCTTCCTGCTGCTGTTTCTGTACAGCCTGGACGAGTTGGTGTCCGACGTGCAGTCCTTCGCCTTCACCAACCACCTTGTCGACGTCAGTGCGACCTTCGAGTCCCTGCCGGTCGAGCAGGCGGTCGACAGGGTGATGCAGGCGGTGGGCGGCAGCGGTACCGACTACGGCCAGGTGTTGGAGGACATCGACGAGCAGCTGATGCACCGCATCGACCGCCGCACCACGGTGCTGATTCTGGGCGACGCGCGCAACAACCGCGGCGAGGCGCATGCCGAGATCATGAAGACGCTATACGGGCGCGCGCGGCGCGTGATCTGGCTGAACCCCGAGCCGGTGTCGTTCTGGGGCCTTGGCGATTCTGAGATGAAGCGTTACGCGCCTTATTGCCACATCGCGCGCGAATGCAATTCGCTGCGTCACCTGGAACGCACGCTCGACGAGTTGCTGCGCACCAACAGCGCCAGTGCCTGATTGAGAAAGCCTACCGATGGTCCGTTCCACCTTACAGCTCCATGCCGCCCGCACGCTGGCCACACCGCAACCGGCGGCCACCCTGCTGTGGTTGCGTGACAGCAATGCCGGGCCCGAGGTGCTAATGACGCGACGCTCGCCGACCGCGAGTTTTCTGCCCGGCGTGTTCGTGTTTCCCGGCGGACGCATCGACGCCGAGGACGCGCAGGCCCACGACCTGGTCCACGGCGCTGCCGGCCACGCGCCCGAGCGCCTGACGCCGGCATTGGCCGCGCTGCGCGAGAGCTTCGAGGAACTTGGCCTTCTGCACGCTGTGCGCGAAGACGACGGCCCGCTGACCCATCAGGAGATTGCGTCGTTGCGGCGCGACCAGGCCCTGTACCCGCAATTGCGTGCTCGCCGGCTGAAGCTGGCAGCGGGTGAGGTGCGCACACTGGCGCGCTGGACCACCGACCGCGACGTCGGCCCGCGCCGCTTCGACACCGCCTTCCTGATCGCACGCATTCCCGAAGGCCAGACGCCGGTGGCCAACGACGCCGAACAGTTCGAACCGGTCTGGCTGACTGCCCCGGACGCACTGCGGCGTCACCAAGAAGGCACCCTGCCGCTGATCTTCCCGACCCTGCGCACGCTGCGCTGGCTGGCGACGTTTCGCGGCGTCGACGCCGCGCTGCATGCCTGTGCGAGCGGCCTGCCGCTGTGGGAGTCGTGCCCGCGCGGCGCGCTCGTCAAAGGCCTGCCGCAGCGCTACATGGAGCACGACCTGCCCTTCGGCGAACTGGAGCTGGTCTGCCCCGACGGCCATATCGAACATGCGCTCGACTGGCAGCACGAACGCCCGGTGCAGCTACTGCGCCACCTGTGGCGGCTGACGGCGCCGAACGGCGGCGTGATGACAGGGCCCGGCACGAACAGCTACATCATCGGCAGCGCCGCCGGAGGCTTTCTCGTGATCGACCCCGGCCCGCCCGACGACGAGCACGTGGCGCGCCTGTTCGCGGCGACCGAGGGGAACATCCGGGCAATCCTGTGCACGCACTCGCACCCCGATCATTCGCCCGGAGCCAGACCACTGGCGCAGCTTTGCGCGGACCGGACCGGCGAGCGCCCACCCATCCTGGGCATGGCATCGGCGCCGACCGCGCGCGCGCATTCGCTGTTCGTTCCCGATCGCGAACTCGGCGACGGCGAGCGCGTGCATCTTGGCGACCCGGATCACCCGGTGACCTTGCGCGCGATCCATACGCCGGGCCACGCCGCGAACCACCTGTGCCTGGTCGTCGAAGAAGACGGCCTGCTGTTCTCGGGTGACCACGTCCTGAACGGCAGCACCACCATCATCGATCCGCCGGACGGCAACATGGCGGCCTACCTCGATTCGCTCGACGCGCTGAGCGCGGCGTGCAACAGCGACGCCATCCGCTTCATCCTGCCTGCGCACGGGCACGTGATGGGCTCGGCGGCCGACACCATCGCCCGGCTCAAGTCGCACCGGCTTGGGCGTGAAGCCAAGGTGATCGCCGCGATGCGCGCGAAGCCCGAGGGGATGTCGGACGACTGGGTGGCGCTGGCTTATGCCGATACGCCGAAGAATCTGTGGCCGATGGCGAAGCGTTCGCTGCTGGCCCACGTGGAGCGCATCCGCGCGCTCGACCTAACCTCTTGACTTGGAGTTCGGGCCTTGAGCGACAACCACCTTCCCCAGCATGTGCTCGACGCGTTCTGGCAGCGCTGGGGCAACAACAACTTCATGCGCGCGCAGGGCCTGGAGGTCGACGTGGTGGCCGTCGGCGAGGCCGTCGTGCGGCTGCCGCAAGTGATGGTCACGCAGCGCGGCGGCGGCGGCTCCGATAGCGTGCTCAACGGTGGCGTCATCGCCTACATGTTCGACGGCGCGCTCGGTTGCGCGATCGCCTCGTCGCTCCTCGCGAGCCCCGAGATGCGCGGCATCGACCCGCAGCGACTGCGCCAGTCCACGATCAACCTCGACATCAGCTACGTCGAGGCCGCTAGCGGGGATCATTTCGAGGCCCATGCCAAGGTCGTGCGCGCCAGCCGCAGCGTGGCCTTTGCCGAAGGCCAGTTGTTCGACGCGCAGGGCCGCGTCTGCGCCACCGCCAAGGGCATCTGGCGCGTCTTCTGGCCGCGCGGCGATGCCTAGCGCAGGCCACGCGACCGCTTCCCCTTCGAGGAGACAAGACCCGTGAGCAAAGACTTTCTCCGCATCGGCTGCGCTTCCGGCTTCTGGGGCGACACCGAGTTCGCCGCGGCCCAACTCGTCGAGCGCGGAGACATCGACGTGCTTGTCTTCGACTACCTGGCCGAGATCACCATGTCGCTGCTCATCCGCGCCAAGGCCAAGGACCCCACGCAGGGCTACGCGCCGGACTTCGTCGCGACCATGAAGCCGCTGATGAAACAGATCAAGTCGCGCGGCATCCAGGTTATCGCCAACGCCGGTGGCGTCAACCCCTCAGCCTGCCGCGACGCCCTGGTGGCCGCGGCGCAGGCCGAAGGCGTGGAACTGAAGATCGCCGCCGTGCTGGGCGACGACTTGATGCCGCAGGTCGAGGCCATGCGCGTCGTCGGCGTGAAGGAGATGTTCTCCGGCGCAGCCTTCCCGGCCAAGGTGCTGAGCGCCAACGCCTACCTCGGTGCGTTCCCGATTGCCGCAGCGCTGACCGCCGGCGCCGACATCGTCGTCACCGGCCGTTGCGTCGACAGCGCGGTCACGCTGGCGCCGCTGATCGCGCGCTTCGGCTGGAAGGCCGACGATCTGGACCAGCTGGCGCAGGGCAGTCTGGCCGGCCACCTGATTGAATGCGGCGCGCAGGTGACCGGCGGCAACTACACCGACTGGGCCAGCGTGCCGGGCTGGGACGATATGGGCTTCCCCATCGCCGAGTGCCGCGCCGACGGCAGCTTCGTCATCACCAAGCCGGCCGGCACCGGCGGGCTCGTCTGCCCGTCGACGGTCGGCGAGCAGATGCTCTACGAGATCGGCGACCCGCGCGCCTACATCCTGCCCGACGTGGTCTGCGACTTCACCGCCGTGACACTGACGCAGGCCGTCCCCGACCGGGTCGAAGTCAAGGGCGCACGCGGCCGCCCGCCCACCGATCAGGCCAAGGCCAGCCTGACCTACGCCGACGGCTTCCGCGCGATGAGCCTGTTCATGATCGGCGGCATCGACGCCAGTGCCAAAGCACGCCGCACCGGCGCCGCGATGCTCTCGCGCATCCGCCGCCACTACCGCGATCGCGGCTGGCCCGACTTCACCGAGGTCAGCGTCGAGGCGATCGGCGCCGAGGACAGCTACGGCGCGCAGGCGCGCAGCGCGTCGCGCGAGGTGATGCTCAAGGTCGGCGTGCGCCACCCGCTGAAGGACGCGCTCGAGCTGTTCTCGCGCGAGGTCGCGCCGATGGCGCTGATGTCATCGCCGGCGATCACCGGCTTTACCGGTGGGCGGCCCAAGGTGCAGCCGGTGGTGCGGCTGTTCTCTTGCCTGGTGCCGAAGTCGCAACTCGGTGTCGGCATCGACATGGGAGCGCAGAAGGTCACCGCGCCGCAGATGGCCGGCACGCCGTTCGACGTCGAGGCGCTGCCGGCGGTGGGCGGCCCGTTGCCGCCGCCCGATGCGTTCGCTCGCGGCATGCGCAGCGTGCCGCTGGTGCAACTCGCCTGGGGCCGCAGCGGCGACAAGGGTGACTCGGCCAACATCGGCATCATCGCGCGCCAACCAGAGTTCCTGCCCTACATCCGCGCCGCGATCACCGACGAAGCGGTAGCGCGCTGGTTCGCGCACCTCGTGCACGGCACCGTCCGCCGCTACGACCTGCCGGGCGCGCACGCGCTGAACTTCATGCTGCACGAGGCCCTGGGCGGCGGCGGCATCGCCTCGGTGCGCATGGACTCGCAAGGCAAGGCCTATGCGCAAATGCTGCTCGACCACCCGGTGCCGGTGCCCGCCGACCTGGCCCTCTGACTCCGCACGTTGCGACATCCACAGAAAAACCCCCAAAAGGACTCGACATGAACACCGTCAGCTCACCGACCGGCCGTCAGACCGCGTCGTCCATGATCCAGGCCCGGGTGCGCGACATCCAGGAAGCCACGCGCGGCGTCACCGCGCTGTATCCGCGCAGCTACATCCTGGAGTGCATCAAGGAAGACCGCTTCCCCGAGGAGCTGTGGCAGGCGCTCGGCAAGTTCGGCCTGCTGGGCTTGTCGATCCCCGAGGAATACGGCGGTTCGGGCGGCGGCGTGCTTGAGATCACCGCACTCAACGAAGCGCTGGCGCTGGCCGGCGTGCCCACCCTGTTTCTCGTCGTCACCGGCCTGGGCCGGGTGCCGATCGTGCGCCACGGCACGCGCGAGCAGATCGCCAAGTATGTGACGCCGACCTGCACTGGCGAGCTGAAGATGTGCTTCGCGATCACCGAGCCAAACGCCGGCACCAACAGCTTCGCGATGACGACGCTGGCCACACCGAACGCCGAAGGTGGCTGGACGCTGAACGGCCAGAAGGTCTTCATCTCGGGCGCGCGCGACGCCGACATCATGCTGGTGGTTGCGCGCACCACCAAAGCCGGTGAAGTGAAGCACCGCACCGACGGCATCTCGCTGTTCGTCGTCGACATGAAGGCGCCCGGCATCACGCTCAAGCAGCTGAACATCCAGGTCGAGACCGCGGAGCGCCAGTACATGGTGTTCTTCGACAACGTCAAAATCGCCGCCGACGGGCTGATCGGTGAGCCCGGCAAGGGTGCGAAGCTGATGTTCGAGGGGCTGAATTCCGAGCGCCTGCTGGCGGCTGGCGCGGCGCTCGGGCTGGGCGACTACGCATTGGCCAAGGGCGTGGCCTATTCGAAAGACCGCAAACCCTTTGGCAAGCCGATCGGCAGCTACCAGGCGCTGCAGCACCGCATGGCGCTGGCCAAGGCCGAACTCGAAGCCGCGCGGCTGATGACCTACGACGCCGCCGACCGCTTCGACAACGGCGAGGACGCCGGCGCACACGCCAACATGGCCAAGCTGCTGGCCTCGCGTGCCGCGGTCGCGGCGGTCGAGGCAGCGCTGCAGACACACGGCGGCTACGGCTTTGACCGCGACTACGACGTCATCACGCTGTGGCCGATGATCCGACTGCTCGAGATCGCGCCGATCAACAACGAGATGCTGCTGAACTACATCGGTGAGCACGTGCTCGGGCTGCCGAAGTCTTACTGATGGGTCATCAACTCGTGCAGGAACATCAGTTCACCGCCGGCGGCCACCGTCTCAGCGCAACTAGCTGGGGTGGCATCGATGGCACACGACCTGTGGTCGTGATGCTGCACGGCGGGCTCGATTGCACCAGTACCTGGAAGGATCTGCCGGAGGCCATCGCGGCCGCTACCGGCATGCCGGTGCTCTCTTACGATCGCTGCGGCTATGGGGCGTCGGACGCGCTCACCGCGGGCCGCGTGCGCGACTACCGGCATGAGGAAGCCGGTCCGGTATTCGGCGATCTGCTGCGTCATTTCGCCATTCGCAGCGCGGTGCTGTTCGGGCACAGCGACGGCGGCGCGATGGCGGTGCTGGCCGCAGCGGCACATCCCGAGGTTGTCAGCGCCGTCTGCGCCTGCTCGCCCACAATCGCGCTCGACCTGCACATGGTGCGGGCCATGGGCAATGCGCGGCAGGCTTTCGAATACGGCGGCCTGCGCGAACGCCTGATACGCCACCATGGCGACAAGACCGATTCGATGTTCTGGGCCTGGCACGGGCCCTGGTCCGGCGACGATGCGGTCCACTGGTCGATGGCCGAACAGATCGGCGCAGTGCGCTGCCCGGTGAGCGCGGTGTTTGGCCAAGCGGATGATTATGGTTGGCGCCCTAGCGCCCGCGCCTTGGTCGAGCACGGCACGATGGCGCTTCAAGTCAGCGTCCTGCCCGGCGTCGGCCACGATCCGCAGCACAAAGCGCGCGAGGTGGTGCTGGATGCGCTGCGACGGGTCCTGCGCGGTTTGATATAGGGCGCGCTTGACAGAGCACTGGCAACTGCGACCGCCCGTCTGATCAGGGTAGTCGGCGGGCAAGCCACATCAGTGACCGATGACCGAACGCCTGTATTGAACCGGCGTCAGATGGAAGATGCGCTTGAACCAACGCGTCATATGGCTCTGATCCGAGAATCCACTGCTCGCAGCCACGACCTTCAGCGGCATGTCGCGCGAGGTCGCGAGAAGCCGCTTGGCGCGTTCGAGGCGCTGGCGGAGCACATAGGCATGCGGCGGGCACCCGAACTCGCTGTGAAACGCGCGGATCAGGCTGGACGTGCTGATGTGTGCAACCGAGGCCAGGTCTTCGAGCGAGATATTCGTCTCGATGCTGTCCTCGACGTACTCCTTCAGCAAGCGCCGCTGCACGAGCGAGAGGCGGCCCCCACAGAGATTCTCTCGGAAGACGACATTGGCATGACAGCGCAGCAGATGGATACAAAGCTGGGTCTTCAATGCCCCGACGTAGAGGCGGCCGCCCAGGCAGCCACCATTCAGTTCGCGCTCGAAGGCCGTCAACAGCCCCGGAAGAATGGCATCGTCCACCCTGAGTCGGTCTTCCATCTCGACATCCTCGATGTCGCGCTCCAAGACCTCACGGGCCACGCGGGCGATCGCATCTTGGGACAGGTAGATGTGCGACACATCGATCGGCTGGTTCCATTTCCATTCGGACTGTTCCGCGCGCGTCAGAATGGATACGACGCCCTGCCCCACGGTCGCGGTACGCCACGGACCACCGTCGCGCCGGCTCATCTGTGCAGAGTTGCCCTTGTATCGGACGAGCATGTAGTCACGCATCGCGGGGATCGCGACATCCATGCTGTCATAGTGATAGCCCTTCAGCGCGACCCCATCCCAATCCGACGCCGCACTGTCGAGGGTAAGTTGCCCGGGAATCCACTTCGGCACCTGGTCCGGTGTGATCAACTCGTGCGCCATTGAACCCCCAGAAATACGAGGCGGTCTCGGCGCATCCAGCGATCCACCCATGGACGACTGCGTCGGCACCAAACCCTGATCGGAACTCTAGGTCCATTCACGTAGAGTCGCAACGCGGGGAACCCTGATGGCAGCCGCCCCTGCCTGTTAAGGCGAGGCTTCCTCTTGTTCGCCAGCCTCGATCTCTGCTCCTTGCAAAACAGCATCGCGTAGCCCGCTGCGCCAACCGACCGCGAATTGGCGCGCGTGCAAAGTCCGATCACGGCCTGCGCTCCATCGCGCGGGCCAGGGTCGCTACTTTCGGGCAGGGCCAGGCCCTGGGCGTGCCGTCATAGATGGCCGCGGGCGGCGGCCACGCCCGCCATGATGGATCGACCAAGCCGGCGGTGGTCCCGCCCGCATCGGTAGCAATCAACGGGCGCGTGAAGCCCAGCCTGGCAGGGGCGCCGAGCAAGTGGTTCACCGTACTGAAGTCGAATCGAAGGGGTACCGTAGTTCGGCAGTTCCGCTTCAGCGCTTCTTTGAGCGCTCCCTCGCGGCGCCGCGAGGGCACCGCGCTGGCAGCTCGGAGAATCAAGGCTGCTTGTTGCAGACTTATTCGCGGGCCAGGTTCAGGTTGTCGGCCAAGAGCCGCGTCCATCTCTGCGAAGAAAACCCAGGCACCTTGCGCTGCCAGCAGTTCGCAATTCGACTGCCCCGCATGGCGCCGCCGTTCACCAGAATGACGCTGTCCCATACTCGGTTCATGATGTCTCAATAGTCTCGGTCCGGAAGCTTGCGAAGCTTGCCTTCGACATGATCAGAGCCAGCTCAATGCAGCCTGAAGCCCTTGTAGCCCTGGCTGCGGACCTCCGCCAGTTGCTGCCGGTAGGCGCCGATGCCGGCCATGTAGAACATCACCGTGCGCGGCTTGCCCGGGATGTTTGCACCGAAGATCCACGATTCGGCTTTCGGAAACAGCGTCATGTTGGCGATCTCGGTGCAAGTCTTGCCCCAGCCGGACTCGGCCTCGACGGTGGGCTCCACGGTCTTGAAACCCTTCGCGTTGACGTCCTCGATCAGATCGCTGATCCACTCGACTTGGGTCTCGATCGACGGCGGCAGGTTGGTGAAGGGACCGTTGGGACCCAGCACCATGAACATGTTGGGAAAGTTCGCGTTCGTCACTCCGAGGTAGCTGCTCGGCCCGGCCTTCCAGTGGTCCTTGATGGAGAGACCCTTGCGGCCGCGGATGTCGATCCTGGTGTAGTTCCCGTCGACCGCGTCGAAGCCGGTAGCGAAGACCAGCACGTCAAGTTCATGCTCGACCCCATCAGCCGTTCTCACGCCCCCGGCGGTGATTTCGGCGATCGGGTTGGCCTTCACGTCGACCAGGTTCACGTTCGGCCGATTGAACGTGGCGTAGTACCCGTTGTCGCACAGCGGACGCTTGGCATATAGATCCTGCGGCGTCAGCTTGCGAGCGGTCTCGGGATCCTTGACGATCTCTCTGATCTTGCCGCGAATGAACTCCTGCGCCTCGCGATTAGCCTGCTCGTCGGTGGCGATGTCGCAGAAGGTCTCGAACATGAAGCGGAAGCCACCCCCGTTTTCCCACGCCTTCTGGAAAACCGCCTGCCGTTCGGCCGGGCTCACGCTCATTGCCGGGACCGCACTCTCCTGGAAGCCAAAGGCGACGACGGAGTTCTTCACCTGGCTCCAGATCTGGTCGTAGTTCTTCTTGACGTCGGCAACGTACTGCGGCGTGACAGGGCCGTTGGCGACCGGAACGCTGTACTGCGGGGAGCGCTGGAACACCGTAAGTTGCTTGACCTGCGGCGCGGTCGCGGTGATGAATTGCACGCCCGTCGATCCGTTGCCAATGACGCCGACTCGCTTGCCCTCCAAGCTCACGCCTTGGGGCCAATTGCCGGTGTGGTACCAATCGCCTTGGAACGACTGCAGGCCCTTGAAATTGGGGACGTTTGTCGCCGAGAGCAGGCCCAGCGCCGTGATGATGTACTTGGCGGTGAATCTTTCGTCGGTATCTGATTCCAGTTCCCAGAGGTTCGCGGACTCGTCGAAATGCGCCTGCTTGATGCCCGTGTTGAGCTGGATATCGGGGTGCAGCTTGTAGCGATCGGCCACGTGCTGCAGATACTCCAGCACCTGGGGTTGCTTCACGTAGCGGGTCTTGATGTCCCACTCCTGCAACAAGTCCTGGTCCCACGAATAGCAATAGACGAAGGACTCGGTGTCCGACAGCGCGCCCGGATAGCGATTCCAGTGCCAGGTGCCCCCGACGCCGCTGGCCTTGTCGAACAGGCGGACCTTCAGCCGCAAATCGTCGCGCAGCTTCTTCAGCGCGTACAGGCCGCCGAAGCCGGCGCCAACGATGATGGCATCGTAGTGATTCGTGTCTCTCATGATTTGTTTCCTTGTTTTGGCCCGCCGTTGCGGACACGCTGGTCTGGGTTGAATGAAGGGCGCGTAGACGAAGCCCGCCGTGAGTTGCCGGATGCCCTTTGAGTCCGGGGATGGGCAATGGTCAGAGTCGCTTGAACCACTTCGCCACGCGGCGCAGTTCGTCATCGGCCTCGGGCGCCGTGCCGGCGAGGAACGGGTACACGTGCTGCATGCCGTCCACCACTGAAAGCATCACGTCCACGCCGGCGGCCTCCGCGATTCGCGCCAGGTCGGTGGCGTTGTCCAGCAACGTCTCGGCCGAGCCGGCGGTGATATACAAGCGCGGAAAGCCTTTGAAATCGGCCTTCAGCGGGTTCGCCAGCGGGTCGGTGCGCGAGCCCTTCTCGCCCAGGAACATGCCCGACATGGCCTCCAGGACAGGTTTCTTTACCAGCGCGTCGCTGGCATCGTTGCTGGCCAAAGTCGCGCCGACGTGCTCCATGTCCAGCCACGGCGAAAATGCGATCACGGCGCCAGGCAGGGCCACGCCCTCGGCGCGCAGCTTGAGCACGGTCGAGATGGCGAGATTGCCGCCTGCGGAGTCGCCGCTGGTGACGATGTCTTGCCCCTTGAAGCCACGCGCGAGGAGCTGACGATAGACCGCGGTCGCGTCCTCGATCTGGGCCGGAAAGGGATGCTCGGGCGCGCGCCGGTAGTCGACTACGAAGGCGATCACGCCCAGATGCTTGGCGAGGTGGCCGGCGAGCTTGCGATGGCTCGATGCCGAGCCGACCGCAAAGCCGCCGCCGTGCGTATAGAGGACGACCTTCGAAGTGTCAGCCTCCAGGGGCAGCGCCCACAGGCCCTCGACCCCGCCCAGAACCTCGGACTTGTAGGTCACCCCTTCGGGTTCGCGCGTGGGCTGGTGCCACTCGTCGAACAGGCTGCGCAGGTCGGCGATGGTTAGCGCGGGATTGGCCGTCATGCGGTCGGTCCAGCTCTGGTAAAGGTGGCGCAGCGCATCGGATTCAGTTGAAGTCGCCATGGTGAGGTCTCCGTAAATTGATAGTGGACATGTTGAAACTTGGCCCTCGACGTCGACGCGCCGCACGGAGCGCGCCAGGCGGACGAAGGCCGGCAATTTGCAATGCAAGAAAAAAAGAATCCGCGCGCCGCCTCGGGCTTGACGTCAGGACACCGGACCCGTCATCGGCGTCGGTCGGGAAAGCTGGCGCACGCATGCGGCTGTCGGTCGCGGGAACGGCCATCGTCAGCCGGGGCACGGCTCAGCCCAACGAGTGAAGGGCGCATCGTCCTTGTCTCCTTCTTTTTTTAGCGCGCTATGTGAAAGCGCTCCGTCGATGGTGCGACGATGACGGCTGGACGTATTGAACGTTTCGATCAACGTATGGAACGGAATTGCGGTCGCAGAGCCAAGCGCCAGCGGATCGATCACGCAGCGGCGTGCGCCTTAATTCAGGTGCCCTTTCGATCCTGCGTGTGGCAGGAGGGACGCGCTCGCGTCCACGCGCCGACGCCGCGTAGCTGGCGGCGGGTCAGCTTGCCGCGCTCGAGGCTGGACCTGTCGGTTCGTCCCCTGCCAACGTGATGCGGTGCATCACGCGGCGATGCCCGTGGTAGTCGTTGACCGGGTAGTGGTGGGTGCAGCGGTTGTCCCACAGCGCGATCGAGCCCACCTGCCAGCGGAAGCGGCAAGTGAACTCCTCCTTCTTCTGGTGCTCGTGCAGGAAGTGCAGCAAGGGTGCGCTTTCGTCGTCCGTCATGCCGGCGAAGCGCACGGTGTGGCCCGCATTCATGTACAGCGCGCGCTGCGCTGTCTCGGGATGAACGCGCACGGCCGGATGTTCCGCTTCGTATGAGCGCCGCTCGGCCCGCCCGCCTTCGGCAATGCGGTCCTCGCGCGTGCGCGAGGTGTCGGCCTTGTCTGAACTGTTGACGCAGCGCAGGCCGCCCAATAGCCGCTTCATACCGTCGGAAAGCGCGTCGTAGGCCGCCACCTGATTGGCGAACAGCGTGTCGCCGCCGTGCGGCGGCACCTCGCGCGCCAGCAGCAGCGTGGCCATCGGTGGCCGGTCGAGGTAGGTCGTGTCGCTGTGCCACACACCGCCGAAGTTGACCCGTTCGTGTTCGAGTTTCTTGACTTCAATGATGTGCGGGTAGCCCGCAATCCCGTTGACAAACGGATACTCCACCGGCGTGCCGATGGCCTGCGCGAAGGCCAGGAACTGCTCCGGCGTGAGGTGCTGGTCGCGCAGGAAAACCACGCCATGCTCGAGCCAGATGCCCCGCAGCGCGACGGCCTGCTCCGTGGTCAGCGGCTCGCGCAAATCAAGCCCCGCGATCTCGGCGCCGATAGCGCCGGCCAGGCGGGTGACGCCCATTGACGATGGGATCATGACGTCTCCTCCGGCGCGCTCGTCCAAGCGGCGCCACTTTGCAACAGCGCAGCGATCCGCTGCGCACCATAGCCGCATTCCTGCAGCACAGCCTCGGTATGTTCACCCAGGCGCGGCGCGGGCGTGATGGCGCCAGGACGGTGGTCGCTCCAGTCGACCGGCACGCGCGGCATGCGCAGCGTGCCCTCGCTCGGGTGCTCGGCGCTGGGCACCAGGCCCACTGCCCGGATGTGCGGGTCATCGAGCAGACTGTCCACGCTGTTCAGCGGCGTGGCCGGTACGTCGATGGCGTCAAACAGCGCGAGCCACTCAGCGCTGCCGCGTCCGGCCAACGTGTCGCCAAGAAAGGCGTAGACGTGATCGATGTGGTGTGTTCGGCTCGCGAGGTCGGCGAAGCGCGCGTCCTGCAGCAGGTCGTCACGCTCGATCGCTGCCAGGAAGCGCCGCCATTGGCCGTCGTTGTAGACCAGCGCGCAGATGTAGCCGTCACGCGTCGCGTACGGGCGGCGCCCGGGCGAGAGCAGGCGCACATAACCGGTCTCGCCTTCGGGGGGCTCGAAGGTCTGGCCGTACAGGTGATCGCTGAGCACGACGCTGGCCAGGGTCTCGAACATCGGCACGTCGATGCGGCAACCGCGCCCGGTCTTCTCGCGCGCGAACAACGCCATGGAGATGCTGTGCACCGCGTGCAGCCCGGCCATGCGGTCGGCGATGACGAGCGGTACGTAGCGCGGCTCTCCTTGCCCGGCGCGCGCCTGCAGGTCGGCGATCCCCACCGCCCCCTGGATCAGGTCGTCGTAGGCCGGCCGCCCTGCGTAGGGGCCACTCTCACCGTAGCCGTACATGCCGCACCAGATGATGCCCGGGCGGATGGCTTCGACCGATTCGTAGCCCAGCCCGAGGCCGTCGATCGATGCCGGCCGCAGGTTGTGCATGAACACGTCGGCGCCGGCCAGCAACCGCTGCATCGCCTCCAGTCCATCGGGTTGCTTGAGGTCGAGCACCACGCTGCGCTTGCTACGGTTCAGATTCAGGAACAGCGGGCCCATGCCGCGATGCCGGGCCGGGCCGATCTGGCGCGTCGAGTCGCCGCCGTCCGGCGACTCGACCTTGATCACGTCCGCGCCGTGATCGGCGAGTATCTGCGTGGCATACGGGCCCATCAGCACGGCTGACAGGTCGATGACGCGCACACCCGCGAGCGGGCCCGATCGTTGAACGGTGGACTGGGTGCCAGGCGGGTTTTCAGGGGTCATTCGATGGTGTTTTCCCGTTTCAAGATGGGTCCCTTGTCAAACTCTCGATTGCCTGCCGGGTGGAGTCAGACACGTCAGCTGGCAACGACACGCCAGATGGCTCGCTCCAGCTTCAGGGGTTCGCGCGAGCGTTGCACGGCGGTCTGTTCGGCTACAAATCGCCGCGCCCCGCCAGCAGCTGTCGCGCGATGGTGCGGCGCTGGATCTCGGCGGTGCCGTCCGGAATGCGCATCACGCGCGCGAACCGGTAGCCTTCCTCGATGCGCAATTCGTTCGTCAGTCCCATCGCGCCGTGCACCTGGATGCTGCGGTCCATCACGCGGCCCAGCATCTCGGTCGAGAATGCCTTGACCATGCTGACCTGCGCGGTCGCAGACTGCCCCTGGTCGATGCGCCAGGCGCAGTTCTGGATCATCGACTTGGCGGCGTAGATGTCCATCGCGCTGTCGGCGAGCATGAACTGCACCGCCTGATGCTCGGCGATCGGCACGCCCGAAGTCTTGCGAACCTTAGCGTACTCGACCGCCTGATCGAGCGCCCAGCGCGCCAGGCCCAGGCAGGTGGCGGCCATGCCCATGCGGCCGGCATTCACACCGTCCATCGCCACCGCCAGGCCTCGGCCGGCGGCGCCCAGGCGATGGTCGTCGGGCACGCGCACGCCATCGAGCACGACCACGCCGGTATCGCCGCCGAGATGCCCCACGGTGTTGATCAGGCGCGGCACCGAGAAGCCCGGCGTGCGGGTGTCGACGAAGAAGCCGGTCACGCCGCCCTTGCGCTGCAGGGCCGCTTCGGGGTCGGTCAGCGCGAACACCATCGCGTGGTCGGCGTAGGGCGAGTTGGTGATCCACTGCTTGGTGCCGTTGAGAACCCAATGATCGCCGTCGCGCACCGCGCGGGTCTTCATCGCAAGCACGTCGGAGCCCGCGTCGGGCTCGCTGAGCGCGAAGCACAGCGTTTTTTCGCCGCTGACGATGCCCTCGCGGTAACGCTCGAAGATCTGCGTGTCCAGATGCCGCAGCACCGGTGACAGGCCGTTCGTGAACGGCGACGGCAGCACCACGGTCTGGATGAGGGGGCGGCCGGGGCCGAAGCGGTGGTTGATCGCCTCCTGCACATGGGCCATCACCTGCGCGCCTTGGCCGGCGCCGCCGAGCTTCTCGTCGCCGAACAGGTTGTAGTAGCCGAGTTCGGCCGAGCGCATGCGCACTTGGCGGCGCAGCGCCAGCGCCTCTGGGACATAACGTCCGTCTGCTTGGAACAGGGTACGTTCGCTGCCGAGAACGCCCCGGTGACGCTCTTCCAGCGGCACCACTTCGCGCACGATAAATCGCAGCACCGCCTCGGCGATGGCTGTCGTGTCGGGGTCGATTTCGAAGTCCATGGCAATCGAGCCGCTTCCGTCAGGCAAGCCTGAACTTGGGCAGCGTCACGTCGTCGGTCACTGCATCGAACTGGACCGCCACGCGTTGACCGATGCGCACGGCATCGATGTCGTCCGTGACGATGTTGGTCATCATGCGCGCACCTTCGTCGAGGTCGATGACTGCTACCACGTAGGGCGCGTCGGTCTTGAAGGCCGGTCCGGCCGGCCGGCGCGCGACCGTGAAGCTGTAGATGCTGCCGGTACCGCGCGCGTCGGACCATTCCAGTGCATCGGAGTGGCAATGCGGGCACAACGCGCGCGGGTAGAAATGGTGTCGCCCGCAGTCACGGCAGTATTTGAGGATCAGCCGGTTGTCCTTCAGCGCCGACCAGTAGGGCGCGCTTTCCGGGTCGACGGCGGGCAGAGGTTTTTCGTACATGGTGTTGTCACTCAAAAGGGTCAGCGGGTCGAAAGAATGCAGGTGGCGCCGCTGGACAGCATGCCGCCGGTGCCGTGAACCAGGGCCGTGACGGCGTCCTTGATCTGGCGCTCGCCGGACTCGCCGCGCAGCTGGCGCACCGCTTCGATCAGCAGGAAAATGCCGTACATGCCTGGGTGCGCATACGACAGCCCGCCGCCATTGGTGTTGAGCGGAAACGCGCCGCCGGGCGCGGTGCGCTGGCCCGAGACGAACGCGCCGCCCTCCCCGCGCTGGCAGAAACCGAGCGCCTCGAGCGTCATCAGTACGGTGATCGTGAACGAGTCGTAGATTTCGACCACGTCGATCGCGTCGTGACCGATGCCGGCCATCGCGAAGGCCTCGCGGCCGGACACCTCGGCCGCGATGTGACGCGCCAGATCGGGCATCGCGGCGGTTGTCCAGTGGGTGTGCGATTCGCCATACCCACGCACGTGCACCGCCTTGCGGCCCAGCGCCTTCGCGTGTTCCGCCGTCGTCATGACGATCGCCCCGCCGCCGTCGGTCACCAAGCAGGCATCGAGCAAGTGCAGTGGGTCCGAGATCATCGGGCTCTTCAGCACGTCCTCGATCGACAGCGGCCCGCGCATCGTCGCGCCCGGGTTCAGCGCCGCCCACTTGCGCGTGGCCACCGCGATCTCGGCCAGTTGCTCCGACGTCGTGCCGAACTCGTGCATGTGACGCATCGCCGCCATGGCATAGCCGCCGATCGGCGTCGGTGCGCCCCAGGGCGTCTCGTACTGCATTGTCAGCACCGACGGCCGCCCGGCCAGGTTGCGGCTGACCTCACTGCGCTGCAGGCTGCCGTAGGTGATCAGCGCCACCTCGCACCGCCCGGCCTCGATCGCCATCGAGGCGTGCGCCACGTGGGCCTCGAAGGCAGAGCCACCGATGTTGGTGCTGTCGACGAAGCGCGGAACGAGCCCGAGGTACTCGGACAGCGTCACGGTGGGCAGCAGGCCCGGACCAGGATTGCCCCACAGGCCGGCCGTCAGCAGCCCATCGACCTCGCGCATCGGAATTCCCGCGTCGGCCAGCGCGTCGCGCGCCGCCAGCGCCTGCGCCTGCAGCACCGACATCGGCGTCAGCACCTTGCCGTCCTTCAGGGGCACGTCGGCCACGCCGACGATCACCGCTTCTCGCTTTGCCATTCTCGGATCACCTTGTTGGTTGGTAGTGGATCGCCGCCGTACGCGGCGTTCGACGGACTGGCCTTCGCGGCCCGGTCGTCAGGCCTTGAACTGCTCGCGTGCGGTTTCGCGCAGGCGGAACTTCTGGATCTTGCCGCTGGGTGTGCGCGGCAGGTCGTCGAGCACGCACAGGAACTCGGGCCAGTACTGCTTGGCCATTCGCTGCTCCCGCAGGTAGCCCTTCATGTCCTCGAGCGAGAACGCGTGGCCCGGGTGCAGCGTCACGTACAGCGCCGCGCGCTCGCCCAGCCGCGCGTCGGGCACGCCGACCACCGCCGCGGTCTGGATCGCCGGGTGCTTGTGCAGCACCTGCTCGACCTCCACCACCGGCACGTTCTCGCCGCCGCGGATGATGATGTCCTTCGCCCGGCCGGTGATACGCACATAGCCGTCCGCGTCGATGCGCCCCAGGTCGCCGGTCTTGAACCAACCCTCGGCGTCCATGCCGTAGAGCTCGGGGCGCTTGTGGTAGCCGACGAAATGGTTCGGGCCCCTGGACTGCAACTCGCCTTCCTGGTCGACACCAAGCACGTCGCCGGCAGGATCGACCGCGCGCAGTTCCGCACCGGGCACCGGTCCGCCATCGGTGCCGAACACCTTCTCTGGTGGGTCGTTCAGTCGGGTCGACGTGACGAGCAGGTTTTCGGTCATGCCGTAGGCCGACACGATGTGGGCCTGCAGCCGCTCGGTGGCTCGATGCACGAGCGCGCGCGGGATCGGGGCGCCGGCCGACAGGAAGATATCCAGCGAGGAGATGTCGTAGCGCGACAGCGCCGGGTGGTCGGTCAGGTCGGCCATGAAAGGCGTGGCGGCCATCATGAAGTTGACGCCTTCGTCTTGAATCCGGGCCAGCCCTACCTCAGGTTCCCAGATGTCTTGCAACACCATTTTGGCGCCCAGCGACAGCGGCGCCGCCATGCCGACGAGGAAGCCGGTCTGGTGCGCCAGCGGCGACGGCATGAACATCACATGCTCGCTGGTCAGGCCCTGGCGTTGGATGATCTGGGCCAGGTTGGCGAAGTGCGTGTTCGAAGTGTGCAGCGCGCCCTTGGGCTCGCCGGTGGTGCCCGACGTGTACAGCAGTTGCATCACCTCGTCGGGCTGCATGCGCCGGTCCGCCAGGATGCGCTCGGCATCCGGTGTCTCCTGCTCCCAGCGCCGCTGCAGGAAGTACTTTTCGAACGAGGCCGCGCCGTCGCCGCCGATCACGAACAGGTGCTCGAGCCGGGGTAGCGCGGGGCGAATCTCGTTCATCATCGCCGCGTGATCGAAGCCGCGCCAGCGCTGCGGCACGATCATCACCTTCGATTCGGCCAGCCCGAGCATGAAGCTCAACTCGCGGTGCCGGAAGATCGGCATCACCGGGTTCGTCACCGCACCGATGTGCAGGCAGGCCAGGTGCAGGGCCACGAACTGCCACCAGTTCGGCAACTGGTACGACAAGACCTCGCCGCGCTGAACGCCCAATGAAACCAAGCCGAGCGCGATGCGCCTGGACAGGCGCATCAACTGCCGGTACGACAGCGTGGTGACCTGCCCGGTCTCGCTGTTCAGATCGGTCACGGCCACCCGGTCCAGCCGCTCGGGCGTGACCTCGTCGAGATAGTCCAGCAGCGTCTTGTCGTGCCAGTGGCCGCTGGCCTTGGCACGCTTGACGAGTTCAAGGCTGAGTTGCGATTCGATCATGCCCACTCCTTTGAAGATCAATGCACCGACGCGGGCACAATGCGCCGCGATACCCACAGACGATTCGCGGAACCGACATGTCCACCTGCCACGGTCTCCACGGCAAGACCGCCCTCGTCACCGGTGCCGCTGCGTTTATCAGCCGCGCCGTTGCGATCGAGCTGGCGCGGCGTGGCGCCGGCGGCATGATGCAGATGTGCCGCGTGCTGGCGCGCGAACTCGGGCGCGACGGCATCCGCATCCGGCCTGAGCACACCGGCTGACATCGTCAGGGGCCGGCATGCGCGGCCTTCACGGCCGCGCGATCGAGACCGCCGGCCGGATTGCGCGGCAAGGCCGCCACGAAGGCCACGTGCTTGGGCTTCTTGTAGCGGGCGATGCGCTGGCCGACGAACTCGATCAGCGCCTCGGCCGTCAGGCTCTGACCCGGCTTCAGCACGCACACCGCCTTGACCGCCTCGCCCCATTGCGCGTCGGGCACGCCGAACACGACCGCTTCGGCCAGCGCCGGGTGCTCGAGCAACGCGCGCTCGACCTCGGCCGGGTAGACGTTCTCGCCGCCCGGCTTGATCAGTTCCTTGGCCGGTGAGCGCCCGGCGTACCAGAGGTAGCCGTCGGCGTCGAAACGGCCCATGTCGCCGGTGTGGTGCCAGCCGTCACGAAAGGTGAGCGCGTTGTCTTTGTCGCAGCCCCAGTAGCCGTTGAACACCATCGGCCCGCGCACCACGATCTCGCCGGTGCCGCCCACGGGGACCGGCCGGTCCAGTTCGTCGACGATCGCCACCGCATGCTGGGCGACGGGACGGCCGGCGCTGCCCGGCCGCTCGGAGTAGCGCGCGGTGGACACCGAACCCGAGGTCTCGGTCTGGCCGTAGGCCACCCAGAAGTCGGCATGCGGACAGGCCGCCGCGAAGCGGGCCAAGGTTTCCGGCGCATCGATCCCGGTGACCACGCGCAGGCTTGCGAGCTTCGAACCTGCCTCGGTCGCCGCGTCGAGCAACGCGCCAAGCATGGGCGGGAACGATCCCATCACGCTGCCGCCCTGTTCGTCGATCAGCGCGACCATTGCCTTCGGGTCGAAGCGCGGCAGCACGATGGTCGAGCCGCCGGCCACCTGCAGTGCCAACGTGAAGCCGATGCCAGCCAGGTGGAACAGCGGCAGCGCACCGAGCTGCACGTCGTCGGGCGTCAGGTTCCAGGCCTGCTGCGACTTGGCCGCGGCGGCGAGCAAGCCGCGATGCGACAGCAGCGCGCCGCGCGGGCGCCCGCCGACAGCCGCGGTGTGGACGATGGCCAGACCAGCGCTGTCGTCGATGGCGGCCGCGGCGATCGGCGCGTCGACGTACAGGTCGCCGACGGCGCGCCAAGCTGCGTCCTGCACCGGCCCAATGCTGTACGCCAGCGCGTTCGCTCGCGCCGCGACGGGCGCGAGCGCATGCAGTTCCGGCGAGGCGATCAGCACGCGTGGCGTGGTGTCCTGCAGTACGTACGCAACCTCTTCAGCCGAGAGCCGCCAGTTGACCGGAACGACGATTGCACCCAGCCGCGCCGCCGCGCCGAACAGATCGACGTACTCCTGGCCGTTGTGGGCCAGGATCGCGACCCGGTCGCCGATGCCGACGCCCAGGCCGGCCAGGCCGGCGGCCAGCCGGGCGGCACGATCCGCATATTGCGCGTGTGTGACGCGCTGCGCGCCGCTGACGAAAGCCGTGCAGCTGCCATGCAGCCAGGCGTTGCGCTCGATCTGGTCATGCAGGGTAAAGGATCTGAGACTCACGGTTCGGGTGCTCCGGTGACAGGCCCGGCGGCCGGGGTGGAAGAAGGCATCACGTCGCCGAGGAAGTCGACTACGCTGGCGGTGAAGGCGTCGTTCGCGTCACCGGCCACCATGTGTCCGGCCCCGGGCAGGTTGACAAAGCGTGCGCGCGGGAAAGTGTGGCAGAACGCGGCGGCGCCGGGCTCGCTGATCACGTCGCTGCGCCCGCCACGCACCAGCAGCAGCGGGCCGCCATATTGCGCCAGCGCGCGCTCGAAGAAGGCCGGATCATTGCGATGATTGTGGTTCTCGTCGTTCATCAGGCGCTGGTCCCAGTGCCAGACCCACCGCCCGGCGGCGTTGAGACGCAGATTCTTCTGCAGACCGCGCGGGTGCGCAGCGACGGGTCGACCGCGATAGGCCGAGATGTGGCGGGCGGCGTCGTCGAGCGTGGCGAAGCCTTCCGGATGCGCGCGCATGAAAGCCACGATGCGATCCACGCCCTTGGCCTCGATGCGAGGTGCGATGTCAACCAGCGCCAGCGCCGCGATCAGCGGTGCGTCGCCGCGCGCGACAAGGGACATGCTGATCATGCCGCCCAGTGACGCGCCAACCAAGGCCAGCCACGGGCTGCCGAGGTCGCGGCAGAATCGGGCCATGTCTCGAGACAGAGTTTCGATGCGGTAGTCGCCGTCGACCGACCACGCCGTGTCGCCGTGGCCGGGCAGATCGAGCGCAACCGAGCGCCAGCCGGCTCGGGCCAGCGCTTTCGCGGTGCCGCCCCAGGCATGGCGCGTCTGGCCGCCGCCGTGCAGTAGCAGCACCGTAGGTGCGTCTTCGGGGCCAGCGACATCCGCGATCCACGCGCCGCCGTCGAACCCCGGGAATTCACGCCGTTCCGACGGGACCGTCATCTCCGACGTGGTCACGTCGCGACGCCTGGTTTGACGTCGCGCTCGAAGTCGGCCGTCGCGGCGTTCTGCATCCAGCTCTCGTAGTTGGGATAGATGCGCTGGAACGTCTCCAGCATCTCCTCGCGCGGCACGTCTGAATAGAAGCCCCGATCCTGGATGTACTCCATATGGCGCCGGCCCCGGGTGTCGAATTCGTGGAAGACTGAATCGGCACGGCCGTCGAATTCCAGCGGCTTGACCCCGGCCTTCTCGCACAGGCTCAGGTTGAAGGCCGGCGTGGCCTTCAACCAGCGGCCATCAATAAGCAATTCGGTGTAGCCGTGGAAGGCGAACACGTCGGTGTTCATCATCTCGTGCAGCCGCGGGCTGGTCAGGTGGTTGCGCACGTCGGCGAACCCCAGGCGCGACGGCAGGCCCAGCACGCGCGCGGCCGCGGCCAGCAAGGTGGCCTTCGGGACGCAGAAGCCGCGCCCGCTTTCGACCACCTGGCTGGCCTTGAGACCCACTTCGGACATGTCGAAATGGTAGGGGTCATAACGAAAGCCATCA
>Ga0265327_10001078_pt1 | contig 37997 bp, 31 predicted proteins | sample 41621metaG_FD_202089 | JGI IMG/M metagenome (GOLD analysis project Ga0265327, IMG submission 202089) | Rhizosphere microbial communities from Carex aquatilis grown in University of Washington, Seatle, WA, United States - 4-16-21 metaG | ecosystem: Host-associated > Plants > Roots > Rhizosphere...
GCCGTGGTTTCCCTACCGATTTCCCCATGGTAGGCTATGACCCTTGAACGGGCCTTCATGCCCTCTGCCGTGGTTTCCCTACCGATTTCCCCATGGTAGGCTCGACGTTCTCGGCGGTCTGGAGCTGCTGGGGCCGTGGTTTCCCTACCGATTTCCCCATGGTAGGCTCGTAAGCCCGCGAATGGCGGATGCAGTCAGGCCGTGGTTTCCCTACCGATTTCCCCATGGTAGGCTGAAATTTTCGTGACGTGCTTTTTCCATCTCGCCGTGGTTTCCCTACCGATTTCCCCATGGTAGGCTGTCCGATCCGATCTCACATCCAGGATGCTGGCCGTGGTTTCCCTACCGATTTCCCCATGGTAGGCTCAGGGCGCCGGGCTCGATCTGGCGATCAAGGCCGTGGTTTCCCTACCGATTTCCCCATGGTAGGCTAACGGTCTCGGTCTGGTCCGGCGCCAAGACGCCGTGGTTTCCCTACCGATTTCCCCATGGTAGGCTGGGGCGATCGTGCTTTGCGATAGCGCCCGCGCCGTGGTTTCCCTACCGATTTCCCCATGGTAGGCTGGCTTCGTGTTGCCAGTCGGAGTCCTCCCGGCCGTGGTTTCCCTACCGATTTCCCCATGGTAGGCTAGCTTGATTTAGCGCCCTACTCTCCCCAGGGCCGTGGTTTCCCTACCGATTTCCCCATGGTAGGCTGTCGGCGGCCAGCCGGGCGATCTTGACCCGGCCGTGGTTTCCCTACCGATTTCCCCATGGTAGGCTCATCACCTCAACCAGCGTGGCCGTAGAGATGCCGTGGTTTCCCTACCGATTTCCCCATGGTAGGCTAGCTTCATGGTAACCCATTGAAACTGCTCTAGGTTCCGCTCTTTTGCCGGGGCTGAGTCTAGAGCAGAACCAATTGTTGAGGCGCGATTTTTTCATTTTTCGTCGGTTCTCCGATCAACAGCTTCATGCGGGCATACTGGCGTTCGGTGACACTCAGGGTGCGTACGCTGCCGCGTGGCGGAAGGTTCTGGATCACGCGGGCGAGATGTTTCGCCACCGCATCTTCGCCTTTCATCACTCGGGCATAAACCGACAATTGCAGCATTAGGTAGCCGTCGTCTTTCAGGAAGTGGCGGAACCGGCTGGAGTTGCGCCGATCCACCTTGGTGCCGACGGGCAAATCGAAAAAGACGAATAGCCACATATACCGGTTCTCCTCGGCCTTCATCGCTACGGCCCCGTCAGCTTGGGCGTCCGGAGCAAAGCCGGCGAACCGGCTTCCATGGCGCGGATCAGCGATTCGGCTACGAGTTCAGTGGCCGCAAGCAGGGTCGTGGTCTCGTCGCCAAGGCAGCAATTCCCCGTCAACACGCCGACCATGAAGCGCCGGTCGTCGATAGTCATGCTTTCGGCCATGTCCCTGCCCTCCGCGCGTTCACGGGCCAGGGCATCGACGAAGGGGCGGAACGGTTCGATCATGTCGTCGGCCAGATTGAAGGCGTTGGTGGCACTGGCATGGTGCAGGCCGAAAGCGGAGAGCAGGCCATAAGCCGTCAACGCGCGGGCCAGGGCGGCCCGCATGACGGCATATCCGTAATTCAGCAAGGCGTTGCGCAGATCGGAATCGTTCTCGCGGGTGAAGCCGTCGAACAAGGATCTCCAATATGCACGGGCGGCGCGGGCTTCCACAGCCCGATCGCACCCGCTCCGCCATGGCGCGCAACGCATCGAAATTGGGCCTTGCCGCCAGGGTCAGATGGCCCGCCTGATTTTGGATCTTGGCGGCGACGATGGATCGCCAACAGCGTTTGCGGAACGAGGCCGATAGGCCGGCCTGCATGACGGCCACCGCAGCCTGCCGATGGTGGGAGTGGAAAGGCAGCATGATCCCGCTGGGAATATGGCGGGAATCGGTAGCGATAATGACGATCCCGGCCTCCATGGCCGCCGACAACAATGCGGCGGTCGTGCTGATCTGAGGTGAGTCCAGCACCACATAGGCCACGTCTTCCAGCGGCAAATTGACCTCGCCGTCATCCTGGGCCACCACCATCTGGCCGTCGCGGGTGGACAGGCGCGACGGACGGCTTATGAAGATGCCTTTCCACGCCATGTCCTGGTTTCCTGTTTGATTTCATGGACGATACCCAGCCGCGTTACAGATATTTTTTTGAAGATGTGCAGGGTTCTGGCCCCTATGCCCTGTTTAAGTTCCGTGGAATCGTGGTGAGGGGATAGGGCGATGGCGCCGACGGAGCGATTCATTCTCTGATAATAACCCTCGAATATTTCGCCTCTTCCGGTGACGACCTGAAGGTATGTCATGGGGACCAGCGACCATAGAAACTCGTAAGTCCCGTCCATAACCGGCCATTCCGATTCCGGCTTACGGGCGGTGACCGCCCTATCGGGCGGCTGGTCCAGGGTAGCCACTTCATGCGGGTAGATCGGGACCAGAAAATATTGCCAGACACCCTTTGGCGTCGCCTTGCGGAATACGTCCACGCGGGCCATTTCGCCTCGGTCCACCGTGCCGGGGGCATGGTCGGCACCGCCACGATGAAGCAGCACGTTGATCTTGGATTTGGATTTCAGCCGCACCTTGGCGATGGGGTCTCCCTTGGGAGATAGGGGTGGCCGGTCGGCTGGCTTGCCGGCATCGATCCAGGTGCGCAGGCTTTCGATCATGGCTTGGTTGCGCTCGGAATCCTTTACCAGGGCAGAATCCTTTTCCAGGGAAAGGTCGGACATCTCCAGATCGGCGATCTTCTTGCGTTCGTAAACGATCTCCTTGCCATCGCGCTCGCGGATTTGACGGATGGTGGCATGGTGGGCCTTGCCCCGCGCCCGGCGGCGTTCCGCGCGGGCAACAAAGACGTTCTCCACCGCATCGAGAACGTCGGCGCGAAAACCTTCCCATGGCTCCGGTACGTTTTTTAAATCGTAAGGCAGTCCCTTTCGCTCGATATCTTGAATGGCCTTGGTCGCTTGCTGGAGGACGGCCTCGCTCGTGGCCGCGACGATGGCGGCATCCAGCGCATGATGGCGATCGTCGGGGATGCGTTCGCCCTTGTCGTCCTTCTTTACCCATTGCAATCCCCAGGCTCGGCGCAGTCTGTCGGTCAGGGGGCCGGGGCGGGCATAGACGCGGCGGTGGCCTTCGTCCTTGGGGTAAAGATTTTTCAGCGCCTCCCCCAGCAATCGGCAGGTCCAACGAGTGTCGTTAAGGTTGCGCGAGCGGAAACGCTCGGACACTTCGAGCGCGTTCTTCAAAAGATAATTCCGGCGTTTCATGCCCTTGAGCGCGGGCAGCGCCTGCACACTCGCGACGAAGCGATCCCATTCCTCGGGCGTTTTGTCAGCGCTGAACCACTCGAATGGCGTGCGGCCCTTTTTCTCCTGATTGGCTTTGGCGATGCACAGCGTCTTGTTGTGGAAGCTGTCGTCGCCGAAGCGGCTCCATGGCAGGATGTGATCGACCTGGACGGAATTGTCGCTCGCTGCGAGCAGGGATGGACTGATGTACTCATTGGAGTACAGGCAAAATCCTTTCTGCTGTTCCCACAGTTCAAAGCGCAGCAGTTCCTCGGCATTCCGCGCCGGGCGGCCAATCATGCCGGGTTCCTCGAAACGTTGCCGAAGCTTGTCCTTTTCCTTATTGCGCTTCTCGATGCCGCGTTCGATCTCGCCTCGCTCCTCGATGGATTTTCCTACCTCACGGGCCAATTCGATATGGATGGCGTCGGGAATGCCGTGAATCTCGACGATCGCCTTGACCTGTTTGACGGATTCGATCAGCGCCTTGCGGGCGGTGGGGCTGCCCACCAAATGGCGGTCGATGCGCTCCTCTTTCAGGATGCGGGCCAAGGCTTCCTTGCCGATGACACCGACGTCGAAGGCATGGCGCTCACGGCTGGCGGTGTGGTCATAGCCGGCGGCGGCGGCGGCCTTGTCATAGGTCAACCCCTCCAGCAGACCGGGTAGGATCGCCCGCGCCGCCTTGGCCGAGATGTGGCCGGCCTTGGTGAACTCGTCCAAATCGCCAGCCTCCACGGCACCGAGAAGGCTCTTTCGCAGAGACTCGTCCAGTTCGATTTCTGCCAGACCTTTGGCAATGCTGTCGAAGTCGTTGCGGAAGGAGATGATCTCGGCGATACGGTCAAGGCGTTCGGGGTGATTGGTCAACGCGCCCCAAGCCATGGCCCCGTGGTTGTCGATCACCAGTTTACGCAACCGTGAGGTTCCGGCTGCGGCCTCGCCGGAGCGCGCGACCACGTCCCGTTTTTCGTCATCTTTGCTTATGCCGTCGAATTTGACATCGTCACCGATGCCGATGACCTTACGCAGTGCGGCGAAACTGATTTTGGCGGTGTGACCGAAATTGGCGGCGGCCTTGGCGATGTCTTCAGGAGTCAGGCGGCGCGTTTCCCGCCCCATGGACAGGGTCAGGGCGTTGAGGCGCGAAATGAAGCGGAATAATTCAAACGAGTAGGCGCGTCGGGCGGCTCGCTTTTCGCCTTTTTCAAAAGGACAATCCGCCACTAGCGACTCGCTGTCCTGAAGCGGACGTTGGAAAAAGGCGGCGGCTGTGAAACCGCGTTCCAAATCCTCGCTCGCTTGGGCGTTCCCGAGGCGGCGCTGACTATGGAAAATGTCGCGAACCTCCGTCGCCAAATCGTCGCGGAGCAATGAGCGGGAATAGTCGCCATCACGATTATGAAGGCGACGCACGATTTCCTCTTCTCCGCTTTTGCGCTTCGTCCGGCGGAGAATGAACGCCTCGTCTTCCAACAGCATTCGGGCGGGTGTGCCATAACGGGCGAGTTTCTCCCGTGTCTCGGCGCTGGCCTTGAGCATTTTCTTGGAATCGTCAGCGGAGTTGGTTCCTTTTGCGTCTTTGGCGTTGGACTTGAACCCCCGATGCCGGGCGATGTGTCCCAGGGCCACGGCCAATTCCTTGGGGTCAAGCCGGCGTTCCAATCCCGCCTTGCGTAAGGGCCATGGGTCAAGCCCCTCGATCTTGAGCGCGTCACGGTGAAGGGTGGGGAGCAATCCCGCTTCGGCCATGATTCGCCTTACCAGGGCCATGCGCTGGGCGCGGCGGCGTACGACTCGTCTCTGCCCCCGGAAAACCCGCCGCAGTTCTGACTTCAGTCTGGTGCCGGTCTGGCCTTTCTCCTCAGGCGCATCGAACATCCACGTTCCGGCAGCGACGATACGGCCAGCGCCATCTTTCATTTCAATTACGGCCCATCCAATCGAGGCGATGCCTACGTCTAATCCGAGTATCGTCATGGGGTGTCCGCCAGATTGAATATGTTTGAAGAAAATCTACTTGACAGTTATATATCAAAAGGAGCATGTAGTCCCTGGGAAATCGGTAGGGAAACCACGGCAAAGTGGTTTTTCCGCTGAAGGATAACCCCCGTCGGGGAAACTCGTCGGGGGGATTCCTTCTGTTCGTATAATGCTACGACACTCGCTTTTTGTTAGATTAATTCATGTTCCTAAGCACCTGCGGCTAACTATAGGCAGCGTGCTGCAAGCACAGCAGGGCACAGCACCGGGATTGTTATTGGTGCCGCCAGTCACTGGGCTGTCCTGTGCTATCGGGTCGATGGACTATTTTTGTCATCCCGTCATGCGCCGGCATTCACGCCGACACCGCCCACCATCCCCGAATCACGAAACTCCCGCATCAACGCTTTCGCCAATTCGCTGGCATCGGAGCCAGGGGCGGCCTTCGGCTTCGCCAGATCGCGCAGGATTTCCGCCTGTCGCCGGGTCGCCACCTCGCCATAGCTTGAAAAGGTCGTCAGCACCTTTTCATGGCCGAGGTTCTGCGACCACGCCTTGAAGTCCTCCGGGCTCCGGCAACTCCGCTCGCCAAGCTGCGCCAGCGTGTTGCGGAAGCTATGCGGGTTGGCGTAGGGGATGCCGGCGTGCTCGAAGGCTTCCCGGAAGATTTTGCGAATCGGCCCGGCGTTGCTCCAATGCGCCCGCTCGACGCCGCAGGCCTCGAAGCGGCGGGTCTCGCCGAGTTTGACGCGGGTCATGGGGAACAGCGGGTCGTCCGGTCCCCAGAGCTTTTCCGTCTGAAGATACCGCACCCATTCCGCCACGATCAGGCGGATGTCGTCCCCGACGGGGAAGAAATAGGTCGTGAAGGTCTTGCTGAATTTGGTCTTCACTTCGCGGGCATCCTGTTCGACCTTGCCCTCGGTCAGATCGATATGCTTCAGCTTGAAGGAGGCAATGGCGCTGTCGCGGGCGCCGGTCAGGATGGTGAAGGCGATCAAGGCCCGGTCCCGCCGCTCGATTTCGGTATTCGCCGGCATGGTTTCGATGACCCGCCGGATTTGTTCGAGCGTCGGCACGCGCTGTTCGCGTTGCGCCCTGGCAATGCGGGTCTCCTTCTCCGACAGGTTGAAATATTCCGCATCCGCATAGGCGAGCCGGGACCGATAACCCGGTTGCCCCGCCAGCCATACGAAGAACGCCTTGAGCGCGTTCAGGGTGGAAAGCAGGGTCGCCTTGCTCAGGGCCTCGCCCGTGCGCTCGCTCCGTTGTTCGGCCAGATGCGCCTTGAAGGCGACGGCCTGCTTGATATGGAATTTCTTGAAGTCGCGGAATTTGGTATGGGTCTCGAACCGGTGGATCGCCTTCGCCACCCCGTCGAGGGAGCTTTCGCTGTACCGCTTCGCCTCCTTCAGATAGGTGAAGTATTCGCGCTTGATCCGCTCGTTTTCCGCGTGATGCTTTGTCATCGATTCATGCTCCTGTTCCGAAGTCACAATTCAGAGAGGGGAGGCGGCTATCCCCTATGTGCAATTGCGCTTGCGGAAATGTGATTGCCATTCGGCCCTTGATCCGTTCGAGATTGGCGAGGCTGACCCGCCGGTGGATCAGCCCTTCGCAAGTGGGACAGATGCCTCGAAGGTTGCCGCCGGTGTCGGTCATGGGGAGGTAATCGGCCATGTCTCCGGCGGGCTCCTTCGGTGCCCGGCAACGGAGGCAAAACATGTGTCCGGGCGGACAGGTCTGTTTTGCCTTCTGCCGGCGCTCCGTAAGAAAGCGCGCCAATTCGGTTCCAAGGATCAGCGTTGGCCGCTTGGCGTCGATCGTCGCCAGCCCCCGCCCGATCCAATTGCGAACCGTATTCTTGTGGATGGTCAACAGGTGGGCGGCTTCTTCCACCGTGTAGTTGCGATGGGTCTTGACCAGCCTGTGGTTGGGGTGACGGCGGCCCATCCCGCCTTCACCGGGCAACCTGATGGGCGCGGAGCCAAGCCCGCAAGGCTTCGATGGTGATCAGCCGGCGCTTGCCGATTTTGAGGCTCATAAGATCGCCGGAGCCGATGGCCTCATAGATGGTTGTGCGTCCGACACTGGCGAGGCGGGCGGCATCGGCGGGCGATACGGCAATGGGCTCAAGCGGCGGGTTCGAAGAGGAATGAAACTGCGTCATGTTCGTCTGGGCTCCGTGGTGTTCACTGGAATACCTGCGAAGATGACGGCGGCTCATGGAGCGAAATAGACAGCGCAAAAACCCGGAAATTCAGGATTTTGCGCCATACGCCGGTGAAGCTCAGAGGGTGGCGTTCTGAAGGTGGCGCTGGATCGTCTTGAGCGCGGGCGGCTTGCTGTCCGGGCGACGCAATCGGAATTCCGCTTGGATTGCCCTGGCCTCGGCGGCCATACTCGGCGGAACCCCGTTTTTTGCCGCGCGCTCCCGATAAATCTGGAGAACCAGATCCTTATCGGAGGGGCGTCCGGGACCATCTTGCAAGGGCCGGCTGACGCCTTGCCGGAACCCCTTGATCCAGGCGCCAAGCCGAAGGTAATCGAGAACCAGCCGTTCCGGATCGGCCCGTAGGATTTCCCGAAGATCGAGGGGAAAGTACCGGCGGGTTTGAAGCAGCGCCCCCGGCATCGTGGGTGATGTCGTAACGACGATGCCCAAATCTTCCGCTCGGATCAGGGACAGGACATCCGCCAGCGTCTCAAGATCAGTTTGGCTCGAAATGTTACGGGCGAAGATCACGCTGAAACTGGTATTGCCGATCATGGCGCCGCCGAGATACCAGACGCGCCTCGGCACCAGCATCCGCCGTCGCTTCGGGGTGATGACGGGGATTTCGTGGGTGAGCCATTCCACCAGCCATTCGGGATCGAGCCGGAGGGTTGCCAAATCCGCATCATCGACCATGACCCGCCCTGCTTCCGGGCAGAAATAGAAAGAGCGGGATGCGGCGGGATCGAATTCGACCAGGGCCGAATGATCCACGTCGCATTCCTGGCAGGAAATGGACTTGAGAGGATTGCCAGGGGAGAGGGCGCCGATCCGGATCAGGAACGCAAGCGCGTCTCCGTATCGGCAGCGGAGCGCATGCGCCTCGAATTCTTCGGCGCATGCCTCGGCAAGCTCGCAAAGGATGCCGACGGGATCGGCGTCCGGCATCATCGGGGTTCCGCGTTCAAGGCCGCTCGACCAATTCCCACCTCGGTAAACATTTACGGGAAACCAGCTGATGCCGACGGGTCTGATCCTTCAGGTTGGAACCGTTCGGTGCGCGCAAATCGATGGTAATCCTCTTGTCGCGCCTCTCGCGCGCTTCCGGATGGAAGATGATGCAGAGCTTTGCCTGCGTTACCCGCCAGTCCGAAAGTTTCAACGGATCGCGGTCGCCAAACCAGCCGGCGCTCTTGTCGTGGATTCCGACGCTGTCGCCGGATTTTTTCTCGATTGTGACCCGTCCGGATTCGGAGGCGATGTTCTGAAGTCGCAAATAAGTGACCTGAACATTCTTGATGCCGTCGGCTTGGTCGTGCGGGAAAGGCATCGGACGTTTCAGCCGGTCCAGGGTGAATACCCGCTGCTCTACCCGCTCTAATTCGTCGTTTGAGCCGAGGAGGCAGCGGGCGAAGGCGTGGGCAATTTCCTTTCTAACCGGTCTGCCGCCCTTGGACACGATATCGATATCCCCAGTGCCGGGCTCATAGCAGATCGCTGCTTGGATTACCGGGCGCCGCGTCAATCGCGTTGGTTCATCGCTCTTGAATTGGAGTTCGGTTTCAGGAAGGCCTTCGACATAGACGGAATAATGGATGACCGTCGCTTCCGCTCCCCCTTCGAACCGGTGGCCTCGGCGCTCGAAGAATTCAATCTTCAGCCTGCTTCCTGAACCATCGAACACTTTGAATATCGTGCTGATTTCACTCTGAAGCGCCGCAATTTTGGAGTCGTCATGTGCCGGAATTCTCGGTGCGTTCAGGGAAAATGCGTCCCAGGTGCGGCCATTAGTGAAGCTCTCCGCATAGGCGGTGGCGAGCGCATGGTCGAATGCCCGGTCGTTCCTGATCAAGACCAGAAGGCCGCGCGCTTCGTTACTGTCGCTGGCTCGCACGGCATTCAGCAATTCCGATTCGAAGCCGAGAACCGATTGCAGCGCACGCTGCCCCGCTTCATCGCAAAGCTGGTCAACGCGCTCGAAGTCGTCCTGCACCCGGCTGCTTTCATATTCGGGAAGAGCGTCCATAATTTCCCGAAATCGCATGGAAAGTGCCGGTGCCTTGGCGCTCCAGTCGATGCCATCGAAACCAGAAAAGCCAGTCGTTTCAATGTATTCTCTTAAGCTGGCGGGCGGAGTCCGTTTCAGGAAATTGGGCAGGCTGAAACCCATTCTTTAACCCCCGATGCCGACGCCCGCCCCAGGGTTGGTAGCGATATGCGTGGCAAGCGGCTAAATATAGGATCATTCCAGCCGAATACATCCCCTGGTGTTCATTTATGTTCGCCAATGTATCGTAATCGAGATTTTGGCGCTTGCCGCCGGCCTATCTGTGATTGTTTCAGCCAGCCAGCGCCCGCAATACCGCATCCGGTTCGCGTTCGATGATGCGAAGCAAGGTCAGCGCGGGGGCATCGGGTTTACTGCGTCCTTGCTCCCAATCCCGTACCGTCCCCACCGGGAGATGAAAGCGGGTGGCGAAAGCGGCTTGGGTCAAGCCGGTGGCCGCGCGTGTCTGTCTGACGCGGCGGGCAATGGCGGCGCGCTCAAGCTCTTCCGAAGTCAGCGCCGGATTGTCTTCATCGGATGCAGCGGCGGCTTCTATTTCCGCTTCGGTCATTGCATCCAGACGGAGCCGTTCCGCCTCCGTCAATTCGCGCGGCTTTTGGGGATTATGCGTGTAGCGGATGGTTGCCATAGCTTCGGTCCTCGGTCTTGTTTGTCCGCCGCGCGGAAATGATCCGGCAAACGTCTTCGCGCATGACATACACCACGGCAAAAAGTCGGCCCTCGATCAGACCGATAATCTTGCGCCGGCTTTCTCCATCCACCGGACGGATGGTATCGATGTCCAGGCAATCGGGATCATCGAAGACCCGGACGGCGTAGTCGAAAGGCACGCCGTGTTTAACCAGATTTGCCCGTGCCTTGGCATCGTCCCATTCGAATTCCACGCTTGATCCACTTCAAGAAAATACGGGCATCCCGTATCGGTTTCAAGACCTCAGGAAAAATCCGTTCAGTTCGCCTTTGCCAGAGGCACGACATTCGTTTCTTCGACCACGCCCATATTGCCGAAGGCGGCGCGTACGGTGTCGGCGACATAGGACGGGGCGAGGTGGCCGTAATGCTTTTCGACCATGCGCGTGTCGCTGTGGCCCAACTGCGCCGCCACCACGGCCAGCGGCACGCCGTTCATGACGAGGCGAGAGGCGTAGGTGTGCCGCAATTCATGGAAGGTCAGCGCGCCGACCTTGGTTGCCTGCCCCTCGGAGCAGCCGCAGGGCGGTGGCGCGCAGCGCCAGCCTTGACGGCCCGTCGACGGCCCGGCAGGGGGCTTGCCAAGCGTTTATGGTTCGGACCCGGTGCCGGCCCCGGTTTTTCGGGCGGTGTGCCGCCGGTTTCCTTGTTTTCTGCGGCTTTCCCGATGGCGACGGCACGCGCCGATTCCGACGGCACAGTTCCAAGCCCAGGAAAACGGCGTTGTCCAGCCTCGAAACGGCACACCCGGCACAGTCCTTTTATCTTGCTCTCCCTCCCACCCTCGCGTCTCGTTCCTGTGTAGACATATTTTCAAGTCATTTTTTATAAAATAGGCGCACAATCGCATTGTTAGCTTGCTTTATCTTTGATATGAATCCCCTATCGAAACGGAGGCATATGACCATGGCTACCCCAATCAATCACAAAATGGTAAAGCAGCTTCGGGATGAACGCGGGTGGACTCAGGAAGAGCTTGCTAAGAAAGCTGGGCTAAACAAGCAGTCAATATTCCGGATCGAGGATAATCAATATTCTGGCGCCAAACGAGAAACGATCGAGAAGTTATCTAAGGCGCTGGGAGTTGATGCTGCAGCACTCACCGGTAAGTCGTCAAAGGCATCTTCGCTTGATGAAAATATTTCCGATCCATTTGAAAACAAGTCACAAATGAATATTCGGATCGATAATTCCACAAGGAACGCCCTTAATCTTGTGGCTCGACGCTATGGAGTTCAGATTTCAGAAATCGTCGAAATCGCACCTCTCCTATTTGATCTGGCGGCGGAACGTAGTTTACAAAAAAGACGCAAGAATCTTGGGCGGATCAACGAAGCATTGGCTGATGTCGAAGCCTTGCGGGATAAATACCGTTATCTACTCATTGATATCCCAGGGAATGAGGACTCGTTTAACTTTGAAGAAAAATCAATAGAAGAAAATGACATTTTTGGTCGGATATTTGACAACGAGAAGAACCGTCATTTTTGCTATGCTAATAACTTTGATCACAATGTTGACAATCCGTTCGCTGCCTTCATAAAAGAAGAACTTCAAGATCTTGAGAATAGTATTAAAGAAACAGGCGGAAAGCATGTCGTTCGAAAATTCGATGGATGGCATCCAGATGTGTGGAGTACGCCAACATATAGAATTTGTATAAAAGAAGCGGTGGATTTGGTTGGTCCCGATGAGGATGCGGTTCGAGCGATCGTTAACGGACAGGCGCCACTGCATGAGATTCCAAAAGAACTCAGGAACTCCTCTCCTGAGCAATTAGCAGAATGGGCCAAGAGTGTGGCTAAAGATAGAGAAGTAAAACTTGTGGCCTTGTTGTAGTGGTGCGCCTAAGGCGTCTCCCTGAAGGCCAATGAACTGACAGATGAGGCTTGCAACCATGAGCAATAGACATCGGATTCATACATCGGATCATCGTGCCGCTCAAGCCCTTTGGGTCCGTGCGGGCGGGAATATCAAAGCGGTTCGGCGCACGGGCGAGATCCGCTATCGACACCCATCCTTCATGATAGCGCTCACTGTAAATGGTCGGCGCTCGGATACTCCTGCAATTGTATTGTGCCACCTTAACAAGCTTGCGTGCGCAGGTTACCTTTAATGTCTGGAAATGGAGTAAATAATGAAGACAAATTATGAAATTCGTGATGAACACGGCGATAAGACAACCGTCACGCTGGCAAAATGGGATGCAGATGTTTTGCAAATTGTCCTGCCGGATGTACATGCTTTTGTTCAGCAGTCATACGACCGGGTCGTAGCCAAATGTCCGTGTCTTGGCCGCCGAAAAAAGGGGGATCTTGTCCGACTTCTTGCCGCGAAAGAAGCCAATAAATACCCAGATCTACAAGAAAAAGCGATGGGGTTGCTCCTGTAACATTTTATGTGAGGCTATCATGATGTTTCTGAAGACCATGTGCGTTATTGTCTGTGCTTTTCCAATCATCCTCCCAGCAACGGCACAGACAACCATTCAGCCTTTTGGAAATGGGGCCATCATCAACGCCCCCGGTCAGATCCCCTCGACCATTCAGCCAATGGGCAGTGGCGCCATTATCAATATTCCAGGCCAGCAGTCGTCAACCGTTCAGCCTTTTGGCAACGGGGCCATCATCAATACCCCAGGTCAGGTTCCCTCGACCATTCAGCCAATGGGCAACGGTGCCATTATCAATATTCCAGGCCAGCAGCCGTCAACCGTTCAGCCTTTTGGCAACGGAGCCATCATCAATACCCCAGGCCGCCTGCCGACGATGGTTCAGCCATTCGGTAACGGTATATTGATGCACCAGTAGGCTATCGCCAGATAGCAGGATTGGAATGTTGTCTCGAATTGGTGTCGAGAAGGGGCATCGTCAGCGCTGCTTTCGACGTAGCAATTACGGTCGGATGGGCGTGTTGAGGCGTAGGACGGGGTGCGTTAGAGCGCCCCGTCATAGCGCCACGGCGAAAACATAGTGCCCATCTTCATCCACCCCGGCACGCCAAACCACGATTTTGTATCCGAGGGTCGCCGCCAGCACGAGCCTCTTGGCGGAGCAAGCACGATACACCGCAACGATGACCATCGACGCGAGGCGGATCTGTCAGGGACCTGAATCGGGTGGGTTTGCGCGATCCACCGGACACGGCACGGCGGCGAGGGGCGGGGCTACCGCTTCGAGCGATCGGCCTTCCGCGGGCACTCCGATCAACAGTTCGACGGCCGCCGCCGCCACCATCAAGGCTGCGGCAATCAGGTATCCGGCCAGGATGTCGTCGCGCTCGCCGCTTTCGATCAGCCGGGCGAAGAACCAAGGTGCGGCGACGCCGCCCAGCGCGGTGCCGAGGGCGTAGAAGATTGCGATCGCCATTGCCCTTATCTCCAGGGGGAAACTCTCGCTGATGGTGAGATAAGCGGAACTGGCGGCGGCGGAGGCGAAGAAGAAAATGACGCTCCAGGCCAGGGTCTGGCTGGCGGCGTCGAGCAGGCCGAGACGGAACAACGCTCCGACGCCCACCAGCAATATGCCTGACAAAGCGTAGGTGCCGGCGATCATCGGCTTGCGCCCGACGGTATCGAAAAACCGCCCAAGCACCAGCGGCCCCATGAAATTGCCGAAGGCGAATGGCAGGATGTACCAGCCGACATCGCCGCTGGCGACACCGTAGAACTTGGCCAGCACCAGAGCGTAGGTGAAGAAAATCGCGTTGTAGAAGAATGCCTGAGCCGTCATGAGCGACAGCCCCAGAGCCGTGCGGGCGCGATAGCGGACGAACAGGGTGTGCAGGAGGTCGGCGAGGCTGCTCTTGTGCCGGGCGCGCAGCCGCATTTTCGGCCCTTGGGGTTCCGGCAACGCGCGGCCATGGGACGCAATCACCTGCCGTTCGATGCCTTCGACCACCAATTCGGCTTCAATCAGCCGACCGTGGATCATCAGCCAACGCGGACTCTCGGGCAGAAATCGGCGCAGCAATAGGATGACCAGCCCGAGCAGGGCGCCGATCGCAAAGAGCGCGCGCCAGCCGATATCGGGCGGCAACACGCCGGAAGGCAGCAACACGATGGTCGCGGTGGCACCCAGGGCGGCACCGACCCAGAAGCTGCCATTGATCGCAAGATCGGTGCGCCCGCGATAACGGGCCGGAATGAACTCCTGGATCGCGGAGTTGATCGCCGCGTATTCGCCGCCGATGCCCGCACCCGTAATGAAGCGGAACGCAGCGAAGCTCCAGAAATCCCAGGCGAAGGCGGTGGCGAAAGTTGCCACCGAATAGACGCCGAGGGTCACGTAGAACAGCTTGCGGCGGCCCAGCCGATCGGCCAGGAACCCGAACAGCAAGGCTCCGAGCACCGCGCCCAGGATGTAGGCGCTGCCGATGCCGCCGACTTCACGATCGGTAAACCGCAGCAGCGGACTCTCTTCGAGCGCGCCCGCGATCGAGCCCACGACCGTGACCTCCAATCCGTCGAGGATCCAGGTGATGCCCAGAGTGCTCACCACCAGCCAATGAAACCGGCTCCAAGGCAATCGGTCGAGGCGTGCCGGAATTGCGGTTTCCACCGTCTCGGGGCTGCGATTCATGGGGCGGATCCCTTCCAGTCGAGGGATTGAACCCCATCGAACGATGGAAAGGCGAGGCAGCTGGTGGGGGTAGCTCGTTTTTTCCAAGGGTATCCCCCCAGAGCAGCACCCCCGCGACGCCCTCACGGTGCGGCGGGCGGAGAACTCCGCGCGGCGCTGCCTCTCGAACGCTCCCGGTCCGATGCCGGGCTTCGGCATTTCCGCAACACATAAAAACTCTCGGATGCGCTTCCGCTAATGGTTAAGCCAGACATGTTGCTTAAAATCCAAGATTGAATACCGTACGGGACAGAGGGTGAACGGTCGCTGCCGGGAAAAATTTCGGGTTGATGATCGGAACCCGATGCGATTCGCCCGGCTGATGCCGGAGCCAGAAAAACAGCAACAAGTGAAGGGGTGTCGTCTCATGGGAAAACCACGGTTTTCGGCTGTCGTGCTCGGGATGCTCGGCACGATGGCCGCTTCCTCGGCAGGGGCACAGGAAAGCAGTGCCGCCGCATCGAAAGCCAATTTCGATGCGGCTTCTCCGGCGGCTGTTGCCGAAGCCATAAGGAAGATGTCGCCAGCCGATCGCGCCGAGGTGATGCGCCTCACCGAGACCGTGCCCGCCGCTGCCGCTCTGGCGAGCCCCGCCGCCCCGGCTCCGGCGGAGAACGATTTCCTGTGCACCGAGGGGGGCTGTATCGGCGGATCGCTTTACGCGGGCTGGAGTTCATGGACCAGCGCCGCCCAGGCCCTCATGCCGAACAACAATGGCGGCGTGGCCGGCTTCGACATCGCGTCGCCCGTTCCTTACCTCGCTGCCGACGGCATCGGCGTTCAAGCCGGTGGAAGCTTCGGGATCTACGACTGGAGCGGCGTGTCGATTTTGCAGACCGGAGGCCATCAGCGTCAGAACTTCTTTACGCTCGGTGCTTTCCGGCAGCCCGATTTCCGCGGCCCCTGGTGGCAGCGCTTCGGTGCCGGCTTTGCTTATGACTACAGCGCCAATTCAGAGTTCGGCATATACAGGGACAACGTCAATCTGCGCCAGTGGCGTGGTAAGTTCGCCATCGAATTGACGGACCATCAGGAGATCGGGGCCTTGGGTTCCTGGCATTCCGGCCAAGCAACCAGTGTCAGAGCCGCGCAGAACAGCTTCCCAATGGATTTCCGATCGGCAAGCCAGATCAGTCTGTACTATAAGTACACATTTGACAATAATGCAAATCTTGAGCTGTCTTGGGCCCCCGGCGAAACGAGCACGATCAGCAACCTGAATACTTCCGCGTATCATTACGGCTATCATGATGTGATCGGTATCGGCGCCCAGGTTCCGTTGAACGATTATTTCGCGCTTTTCGTCAACGGCACCTATGCGTTCGAAAACTCTTTTCCGAACGCGAACCTGAACCTAACGCCTTTCTCGGATGCCTTCGTATCGCTTTTCGGGATCAAATTCTTCTGGGGCGGCGACGCCGCCACCCCAGCTTGGCAGCGCAGGCATTGGGAGCCGTTCCTGCCCAATGCGGATAATGGGAATTTCCTGATCGACGGCATGTTCGGTACTCTACTCTAGCCGATAGAATATAATTTCAGGCGTGACCGCTGGCGGCAGAACGGAATGCTCTCTCTGTCCCCGGCGGCTGCCCGATGGCGGGCAGCCGAAATTTATGGGAAGGATCGGATGGGTTATTGCGGCCTCGATTTCGGAACCTCGAACACGACTTTCGGCATCGGGACGGAGAATGCGCCCGCGCTCGTGAGGCTGGAAAGCGGCCAGACCACGGTGCCGAGTGCTGTCTTCTTCCATGCCGACGGCGCCGGAATGGCGTTCGGGCGGGATGCCATCGCCCTCTTTGCCCAGGGCGGCGAGGGGCGGCTGATGCGCTCGCTGAAATCGGTGCTCGGCACCGAGCTGATCGAGCAGGAAACACTGGTCGGCAGGCGCAGGCTGGCCTTTCGCGATGTGATCAAGCGTTTCCTGGCCGAGATCAAGGCGCGCGGCGAGGCTGCCGCCGGCAGGCCGCTCGACTCGGTCGTCCATGGCAGGCCGGTGCATTTCGTCGATAACGGGACGGATGCCGATCGCCAGGCCGAGGCGGTCCTGGCGGAAATCGCCCGTGAGGTCGGCTTCCGCCATGTCTCTTTCCAGTTGGAGCCGGTCGCCGCCGCTCTCGATTATGAGAGGCAGGTCGATTCCGAAGAAATCGCGCTGGTGGCCGATATCGGCGGCGGCACCTCGGATTTCTCGATTATCCGGCTCGACCCGGCGCGCCAGACGGCGGCGGACCGTTCCGCCGATATCCTGGCGAATGCCGGTATTCGCGTCGGCGGCACCGATTTCGATCAGTTCCTCTCCCTCGCCAGCGCCATGCCGGCACTGGGTTACGGATCGCCCATGCTGAAACCGGGGCTGGTGGCGCCGAACGGCTATTTCACCGACCTTTCGACCTGGGCCAAGATCAATTTTCTCTACACGCCCAAGGTGCTGACCGAGTTGCGCGCGCTCCGGCGGGAATCCGCGCGCCCCGATCTTCTCGATCGTCTGATCCGGGTGGCCGAAGAGCATCAGGGCCATCAGCTGGCGGCGAGCGTGGAAGGCGCCAAGATCGCGCTCGGCGAGACGGCGGCCACGACGATCCGGCTCGACGGCATCGAGCGTGGCCTCGAAATCGCCGTCACCCCGGACCAGTTCCATGCCGCCACGATCCTGCTGGTCGAGCGCGTCCGCCAGAGCATCCGCCGCTGTCTCGCCGATTCGGGCGTCGGTGCCGGCGGCATCGATACGGTCTTTCTGACCGGCGGCTCGACCCTGCTTCCCCATCTCCGCGCGGCCATTCTGGCGGAGGTGCCGGAAGCGCGGGTGATCGAAGGCGATAAATTCGGCTCGGTCGGGCTCGGCTTGACGATCGAGGCCATGCGCCGCTACGGCTGACTAAAAACTTCGGGCCAGCTTGCGGCGAGGGCGGCGTCGGCTTCCGGCATTCCCACATCGAAGCCGAGCGCCTGGAGAGAAGTGACGCCGTGTTCGGCGATCCCGCAGGGGACGATGCCACGGTAATGGGCGAGGTCCGGGGCGACGTTGAGGGCGACGCCGTGATAGCTCACCCATTGCCGCACGCGCACGCCGAGCGCGGCGATCTTGGCTTCCCCCCCGCCAGGAGAGGCGACCCAGACACCGACTCGGCCCGCCCGCCGCTCCCCGGTCACGCCGAAGCGGGCGATGGCGGTGATCAGCCATTCCTCCAGAAGGAACACGTGGTGCCGGACATCGGCGCCGCGCCGCCGCAGATCCAGCATCACATAGGCTACGCGCTGCCCTGGGCCGTGATAGGTATAGCGGCCACCGCGTCCGGTGCGGAATACCGGGAGAAATCCAGGGTCCAGGAGGTCTTCCTCCCTGGCCCCGGTGCCGGCGGTGTAGAGCGGCGGGTGCTCCAGAAGCCAGATTTGTTCGGGTTCTTCGCCGGCGCGGATCGCCGCCACCCTTGCCTCCATCGCCGCGACGGCAGGCTCATAGGGGGTGAATCCCGGACTGGCCGACCAGGCGACATCGCCCTGAAAAAAAAATGGTGCCGGAATATGTGCCGTTTCGCTTGCTATGGTCATGGGGATTTGGTACTCAGCCGCCTCGCTTGCGGCAAGCCTTATTCCGCAAGCGCACGTTACGTAGGTTTGGGCGCGCGGCCATGGCGGAATTGGTAGACGCGCTAGCTTGAGGTGCTAGTGAGGGAAACCTCTTGGAAGTTCGAGTCTTCTTGGCCGCACCAAACTTCGGAACAAAAGAAAAAACGGCGCCGTCACCGGCGCCGTTTTCTTTTTAGGTAGGCGCTTTCAGACGCTTACTGGAACGTGACTTCGACCACGCGGTTGCGCGCGTCGCGCACGCCGGCCGGAGTCGGAACCGGGGGCTCCTTGTCGCCGACCCACTTGGCCGAGATCGACTTCTTCGGCACGCCCAGCTTCACCAGGGCTGCCGTCACCGCTTCGGCGCGGCTCTTGGAGAGCTTCAGGTTGTGGGTGTCGCTGCCGCTGAGATCGGCCTTGCCGACGAGCACGACCTGAGCCTTGTTGGCCTTGGCCGTCGAGGCGATGGCACCGACGATCTGACGCCCGTCTTCGGTCAGCACGGCCTTGTCGAAGTCGAAATAGACCTGGAACTGCTTGCCCGGAACGGCGGGAGCGACTTGCGCCGCGGCGGGAGCCTGCTTCACGGTCTGAAGCTGGGCCAGCGCAGCCTCGAACGCCTTCTGGCAGGCGGCTTCGTCGTCGTCCTGGCCGGCTTCGGCGGCTTCCTCGACCCAGCAATCGAACTTTGCCTGAGCGATGGCTGCCGGCTTCGGCGAAGCCTCGCGCGCGCCCTGGTCGAGTGCGGCGACCAGCTTGGCACGGGCATCGGTGAGTTCGGGGAGGTGGCGCAGCGGCGCGCCCCAGGCGGAACCGGGAAGCTCTTCCGGCAGGACCGCCTGACCGGATCCAGCCGCGACCGCCTTGGTGGCGAAGGCCTCGGCGTGCTCAGCAAAAAATTCTTCCTTCTGCTCTTCGGCGGCTTCGGCCTTATAGGCTTCGTGAAGCGCGCGCGTAAAGGCGGTGCCGCCGGTTGCCGCGGGCTGCCCGTTGAGCTTTTCAAGATTGGGATGGACGCAGGCACTCAAGAGGAATAGTGCCGCCAGGGTGGCGCCAAGTTTTAAACGCTGCATGAAAAAAACTCCTGTGTTAGGGGCATGCTGAGTAGGCGATAGTTTACTATGACTACAGGGTGATCGACGCAAAATATTTTTCAATTCACAGCTGCGCGGCGGTCCAGCGAGGCGGCGAGTATGGCCGCGCGGCCGGCATCCACCTCGCGTTTGCGTCCGTAGGAGGTCATTTCCTCGGCGACATTCGGGTTCTCCTGTATCACCTTGCCGTAATGCCGATGGGCCGCGAGCACGAGGCTGCCCTTGAGGCCGAGAAGCGTGTCGCCCATCTCGAGCATCCGCAGATTGGGCCAGGCCCGTGGGCGGATGCGGTGGACCTCGGCCAGCGCCTCGGCGGCGGGACGATCGGGGCGGGCCTGCGCCAGGATCAGCGTCATCGCCGCCACCGAGCGCGAAATGCCCATATGGCAGTGGACCAGGAGATGCGCATCCGGGGGCGGGGAGCGGTGCAGCGTCTCGCCGAAAGCCAGAACATGCTCGACATGGCTTTGCTGCGGCGCCAGTTGATGGCGCGACACCTCAAGCACGTCATGAAAGCGCAGGCCAAGCCAGGCATGGCGGCCGGGCTGGCTCAATACCGGCGGCATCGGCCAGTCGGGATCAAGGATGGAGAGGACATGGCTGCGCCCGTCCTCGATATGCGCCTCAAGCTCATCAAGCCCGCAGACCGTGATGTCGAAGGGGACGAAATCCGTGGTCCCCGTCTTCAGGGTTTGCTCCTTCGCCGCTCGTTCCTTCACACCTTGTTCCTGATTCTTCACGCCTTGCTCCTGATCATGCCGATGCTTGGGTCAACGCTTAATCTCCGGGCTTATTCCCCCCCCCCGCTCAATCCCGGCACTTAATCCCGGCACTTAATCCTTGGCCAGCGTTTCCGGAATGCCGCATTCCCATCCGCCGCGCAATGGCCAATTCGGGGGGGCAATTCGGACCAGCCGGTAAGGGGGCGTGCAACCGATCGCATTTGTTTTATTGAATCAGCCACATTTGTTCTATTGAGATAGGAATGTGGTGATCACCTGCGCCGTTGTCCATATCGGCGGGGCTTGTCGAGGTCGGATATGCGCGGGGCGATTGGTCTATTCCTGGTGGTTGCTGCAATTTTTCTAGGGGCAGGGCCGCTTTTGGCTCAGGAGGGCGGCTATATCGATCCGCCTTCCCGCGTCGGGCGCCTGAGCCTGATCGAGGGCGTGGTGTCCGCCCGCCACCGCGGCGACCAGGATTGGTCCATGGCGGTGCTCAACTATCCCGTGACCACCGGTGACATATTCTGGACGGAACCGGGTTCGCGCGACGAGATCCGGATCGGTCCGACCGCGATCCGGATGGATGGCGGGAGCGAAGTTGAGATTTCCCGTCTCGACGATCGCAACCTCGTCCTGAATTTGCCGCAGGGGGCGATCTATCTGCGGGTCGGATTTCTGGGAATGAGCGGGGCCGATGGCTCGGCCTTTTCGGTCGAGACGCCGCTGGGCGTGGTCCGCATCCGCCGGGCCGGTGCCTATCATATCGAAATCGGGGCCCAAGGCGGTCCGCTTCGGGTGGCGGCGCTCGAAGGGGCTGCCGAAGTCGCCGATGCCAATTCGGTGGTGCAGATCCGCGAAGGCAATGAGGGGGTGATCACCGGCTCGAACCAGCTCGGCTATTCGCTGGGCGAGGCGGAACCGACCCCCTTCGACGATTGGAGCCTCGCCCGAGACGATGCCGAACGGGCGGCTGCGGCTCAGCGCTATTTGTCCCCCGAAATGACGGGCTATGAGGATCTGGACCGATACGGCCAATGGAGCTCGCTCCCGGATTACGGCCCGGTCTGGATCCCGAGCGCGGTGCCGGCCGATTGGGCACCCTATCGCTATGGTCATTGGGCCTATATCCAGCCCTGGGGCTGGACCTGGATCGACGATGCGCCCTGGGGCTTCGCGCCTTTCCATTACGGCCGGTGGGTGGTCATGAACGATCGCTGGGCCTGGGCGCCGGGGCCGCCGGACCGCCGGCCCATCTGGGCGCCGGCCCTGGTGGTGTTCGTCGGCGGCGCCGCCGGAGCGGGACGCGCCGGGTTCGGAGGAGAAGAGCATGTCGGCTGGTTCCCGCTGGGGCCGCATGAGGCGTATTCTCCGCCCTATCACAGCAGCGAAGCCTATATCCGCGCGCTCAACGCCCCCAATTCCGCCGGTTCCGGGAGAGGACGGGAAGGCCACGGAAGGGCAGGCGAGGGGGCCGCTGGAGGCGGCGGCTATGTCAACCAGAACCGGCTGACGGTGGTTCCCCGGGCGGTCGTGGCCGAACAGCGGCCTGTTGCGAGGGCCATGGTGCCCGGAGCTCAGCGCTTCAACGGCCAAGCTCCCTCGATGCGTGCCCCCGCTTTGGGTGGCCCGCCGGCAGCGCTTCCATCCCCGCTGGGGGCAACGGGAAGAGGGCGGATATCGGCTCCGGCGGCACCGATCGTGCCGCCGCCGCATCCGGTCCGACCGCCGGTTCCGGCTCAGGCGCCGAGCCCGCCCCGGATGCCGCCGCATGATTTCGGCCGTGGACGCTTCACCCAGCCGCATCCCGTGCCCCAGGCGGCTCCGGCGCCCGCTCCGGTTCCAGGCGCGCCTTGGGTGCCGCCGCGTGATTCGGGTGGCGGACGCTTCACGCCGCCGCAGCCGATGCGCCAGCCGGCCCCGGCCCCGGCCCCCGCTCCGGCTCCAAGCCCGCCTCGGATGCCGCCGCATGATTTCGGTGGCGGACGCTTCACCCCGCCGCATCCGGTGCCCCAGCCGGCTCCGGCTCCGGCTCCGGTTCAGGCTCCAAGCCCGCCTCGGATGCCGCCGCATGATTTCGGTGGCGGACGCTTCACGCCGCCGCAGCCGATGCACCAGCCGGCTCCGGCTCCGGCTCCGGCGCCCAGCGTGCAGCACCAGCAAATGCAGCCGCAGCCGCAACAGGCGGCACCACCGCCGCCACACCGCAAAACGCCTCAGGAGGAGGACGCGGAGCGCCGCCGCCGGGGTGGTTGAGCCAGGGCGGTTGAAAGCGTTTCTTTAGAGGATCTTGAGGACCGATTCGGGCGGACGGCCTAGAGCGGCCTTGCCGCCGGTTACGACGATCGGGCGTTCGATGGCGCTCGGATTGGCCGCCATCGCCGCGATCAGCGCATCGTCGGAGAGGTTTTCCGGCTCGATCCCGGCTTCGGCGGCTTCCTTGCGGCGGAGGAGATCGCGCGGCCCAATTCCCAGCATCCCCAGAATATTCTTGAGTTCGGCGGCGCTGGGCGGAGTCCGCAGATATTCAACGATCACCGGCTCGATCCCGCGCTCGTGCAGGAGTGCCAGGGTCTCGCGTGACTTGCTGCACCGCGGATTGTGATAGATGGTGACCGTCATGACGCGCACTCCATTCAGGATTCAGGCAGATTGGCTGCCCGAACTCGCATGGGCCTTGGCCGGGTCGAATTCGATGTCGATTTCGAGCAGCGAGGTGCCGCTCGATTTATCGAAATTCACCCGGATGTCGCCGTCGCCGACTTCGACGTATTTGCTGACGACGGCGATGAGGTCGCGATGGAGCTGCGGCAGGAAATCCGGCCGGGCGTTGTTGCTCCGTTCATGCGCCAGGACGATTTGAAGCCGTTCCTTGGCGATGCTTGCCGTCGATTCCTTCCGGCCAAGCAGGAAGCTGAAAATAGCCATCACTCTTTCCCGAGTAGCATCTTGAAGAAGCTGCGCTTTTCCGCCTTGATGAAGCGCATGTCGCGCTCTTCCCCGAGGAAGCGGGCAACGGCATCGACATAGGCGCTGCCGGCGGGGCTTTCCGGGTCGAGGACGACGGGCGTGCCGGTATTCGAGGCGCGCAGCACCGATTCCGATTCCGGAATGACGCCGAGAAGCGGGACCGAAAGGATCTCCTTGATATCGTCAACGGTCAGCATCTCGCCCCGTGCCACCCGGTCGGGGGAATAGCGGGTGACCAGCAGATGCTCGGCGACGGGCTCGCGCCCTTCCTCGGCCCGCTGCGAGCGGGAATGAAGAATGCCGATGATCCGGTCGGAGTCGCGGACGGAGGAGACTTCCGGGTTGGTGACGATGATGGCGCTGTCGGCGTAATAGAGCGCCGTCAGGGCGCCTTGCTCGATCCCGGCGGGGCTGTCGCAGACGATGTAGTCGAAATCGCGCTTCAGTTCCTCAAGCACCTTGCCGACGGCGTCGCGCTTCAGCGCGTCCTTGTCGCGGGTCTGCGAGGTCGGGAAGATGAAGAGGTTCTCGACCCGCTTGTCGCGGATCAGCGCCTGATTGAGATTGGCGTCGCCATTGATCACGTTGATGAAGTCGAAGACCACCCGGCGCTCGCAGCCCATGATGATGTCGAGATTGCGCAGCCCGACGTCGAAATCGATCACGACCGTCTTTTTGCCGCGCAATGCCAGCGCCGCGCTGATCGAGGCAGCCGTTGTGGTCTTCCCCACTCCGCCCTTGCCGGAGGTCACAACGATAACGTGTCCCAAAAACGCCTCCCGCTCTTCAAAAATAAACGATCCCGGTATCCGGCCCGAGTCTACCCATTTTACCGAGTCTGCCCGTTTTACGGTGTTGTCTTCACGATGGCCAGCTTCTCCTGATGCAGGAGCACCTGCACCGACTGGCCGATATGTTCGGAGGGGATGTTCTCCCGCACGAGATAATGGCCGGCGACGCTGACCAGTTCCGCGTCGAGCCGGTGGGCGAAGATGCGTGCCTCCGCATCGCCCGCGGCGCCCGCGATCGCCCGCCCGCGCAGGGTGCCATAGACATGGATATTGCCGTCGGCGACGATCTCGGCGCCGGCGCTCACCGACGCGATCACGATGAGATCACTGCCACGCGCATAAATCTGAGCGCCCGAACGCACCGGCTGGGTCACCAGTTTGGACCGGGGCGGCGGTGCCGGGGCGGGCGGCGGCGGGGGCGGGGGGGCCGCTTCGCGGGCCTGTTCGCGCTGGGCCTGCCGTTCGCCGGCCTTTTTGGGCGCGCTCGATCCGGCAAAGCAGCTGAGCCCGGAGGCGACCGCCGCGCGTTGTTGCGCCGCACTCGCGTTCTGGACTCCGATCAGGACCAGTTTGTGGCGGCCAAGGAGGGCGCGCAGTTCGTCGAATTCGGCGCTGTCGAGAAAACCCAGATACCCCTTGAGGTCCAGCACCACCGGCGCATTGACGAAAAATCCGGGCGAGCGTTGGATCTGCTCGGCGATGCCGGCATCGAATCCCGGATCCTGCGGGTCGCCGGCCGGAAGCACCATCATGGTGAAGAGTGAGCCCTGCACCAGCTTCGCTGTCATCCTGCGTGCCTTCTCCGGGGGAGTGTTGGGATTGGGGGTGTCGGGCTTATCGGGCGATCGGTCCGGCTCATTACCGCCGTTCGGTTCGCGCTGCAACATTTCTGAAGCCATCACCGGGAGGGGGCTGGAGAGGAGGAGGGGGAGGATGTGAGCATGGCCTGGACCTTATCATCGGCGCCGGCGGAATTCTATTCCGTCTTACTCTCGCCAGCGGGCGCATTCGGGGGTAAATAGGATAAATCGAAACCGTTGCGGATGAGGATCATGGGTTCTTTCAGTCTGGTGCATTGGCTCGTCGTGCTGGCAATCGTGCTGCTTCTGTTCGGCGCCGGCAAGCTGCCGCGGGTGATGGGCGATTTCGCCAAGGGCATCAAGGCCTTCAAGGCCGGAATGCGGGAAGAAGACGAAACCGAGGCGCCGCATCAGCAGGTTCAGCCGCCGTCTCCCGCTGTCACCAACGCGTCCCCCACCAACGCCCAGGCCTCGGCGCCGCATCCGGGCGATCGCGTGTGAGCCGCCCTCCGGTCATGGATTCGTTCGCCGGCACCGACAATTATGTCGCGACCGACGATCTGCGGGTCGCGGTCAATGCCGCGATCGCGCTGCGGCGGCCGCTTCTCGTCAAGGGCGAGCCCGGCACCGGCAAGACCGTGCTGGCCCAGGAAGTGGCGACGGCGCTTGGCCGGAGGCTGATCTCCTGGCATGTCAAATCGACGACCAAGGCGCAGCAGGGGCTCTATGAATACGACGCGGTGGCCCGGCTGCGCGACAGCCAGCTCGGCGATGCCAGGGTCAATGAGATCGGAAACTACATTCTCAAGGGCAAGCTTTGGGAAGCCTTCGAGGCGGACGACCAGCCGATCCTCCTGATCGACGAGATCGACAAGGCCGATATCGAATTCCCGAACGATCTCCTCCTGGAACTCGACCGGATGGAGTTCTTCGTCTATGAGACGCGGCAGGTCGTGAAGGCGCGGCAGCGGCCGATCGTCTTCATCACCTCGAACAACGAGAAAGAGCTTCCTGACGCTTTCCTGCGCCGCTGTTTCTTCCACTACATCCGTTTCCCCGACCGGGAGACGATGGCGCGGATCGTCGAGGTTCATTACCCCGGCATCCAGAACACGCTGGTGCGGGAAGCGCTGACGCTCTTCTACGAAATCCGGGAGGTGCCGGGCCTGAAGAAGAAACCCTCGACCTCGGAATTCCTCGACTGGCTTCGCCTCCTGATGATCGAGGACATCCCGCCCGAGGTGCTGCGCCAGCGCGATCCCGCTAAACTCATTCCGCCTTTGCATGGCGCGCTCCTGAAGAGCGAGCAGGACATCCATTTGTTCGAACGCTTGGCTTTTCTCAATCGGCGGGAGCATCGATGATAGAACCCGCCGCGGGCATGGTAATCGGGTGAAGGGTGTGAGCGTAGCCTTATAGATGCCTGTTGCTGTCATTTGAAAATAGGGGTGCCTGAGAGCAACATGACCTCTTTATCGGATACAAGAACATTATTGATAGGTGTTCTTGTTTTTATCAATATTTTAGTGCTTACGATTTCAGGATATTGGCTGCATCAAAGCAGAGATCAATATGAGGAACGTGCACAAACGCTAACCCAGAACATGGTGAGTGCGTTGGATCGGAACGTCTCCGGTTCTATCGAGAGAATCGACTTGACTTTGCGAACGGTGGTCGATGAGGTCGAGCACCAGCTCGCCATGGGTGGTCTTGATGAGAAGGCCATCGATACTTATTTGGCGAGAATATTACAGCGTGTGCCGGAAGCTGAAGGATTTCGAGTAACGGACTCCGATGGACTTATAATAGTCGGCAATGGAGTAACGAAAAGAGATAAAATCACGGTGCGCGGCCGTGAGTATTTTACGTATTTGCATAACAACAAAGATGATGTGCTCAAGGTTTCGAAGCCTATTCTTGGCCGCGTGGTCAATCATTACATAATCGTCTTCGCGCATCGCTATAACTATCCCGATGGAACCTTCGCGGGCGTCGTTTATGCAACGATTTCCATAAACCATTTCAACGAACTTTTGTCCCAATTCAAGCTTGGCCCCAACGACACGCTTGTTCTGCGGGATGCTGATTTTGGCCTGATAGCCCGATATCCGGATATCTCATCTCAGCCGTCCGGTAAAGTCGGCGCTACCGTCGTATCCCCGGAATTCCGGCAATTATCGGAGGCGGGCGCTCGGTCCGCGACCTACCATACCGTAACCCCGACAGACGGTGTCGAGCGCACGCTTACTTTCCGCCGTTTGGAAGTGGCGCCGATGTTCGTCGTCGTCGGGCTAGCCAGCAAGGACTACCTGGCTGACTGGGCCACGGAGGTTCAAAGGACGCTGGCGGTCGATTTCGGCTTCTTGCTCTTGTCCTCGCTGTCGGGAGGCGTTCTGCGGAGGTCCGTAACGGCGACCTTGCGGGAAAGCGATCGGCTCAAACACGCCCAGACCCAACTTCGCATTGCCGCTATCGCTTTTGAAACCCAGGAGAGCATGCTCGTCACCGATGCTCAGCGGGTGATCCTGCGCGTCAACGGTGCCTTCACCGAAGCGACCGGCTACTCGATGCAGGATGTCGTGGGGCAGACTCCGAGCCTGCTGAAGTCGGATCGTCATGACGCGGAATTTTATCGCCGGATGTGGGAGAGCGTTATCCGCGACGGTGGATGGAAGGGGGAGGTCTGGAACCGGCGCAAAAATGGTGAAATCTATCCGGTATGGCTTACGATCTCCGTCGTCACCGATGGCGAGGGCGTTGTGACCAACTATGTCGGCGTGGTGGCGGACATCACCGAGCGCAAGCGCACGGAGACTGCCTTGGAGCAGCTCAATGACCAGTTGGAAGAGCGCGTGGCCGAGCGGACACAAGAGCTGCAAGCGGCCCAGACGGCTTTGCGGCGGCTCAACGACCAGTTGGAGGCGCGGGTGGCCGAGCGGACGCAAGCGCTGCAAGTAGCCCAGGATTCGGTGTTCCGTGTGCAGCGGCTGGAGGCCGTCGGTCAGTTGACCGGAGGCGTCGCCCACGACTTCAACAATCTGCTCACGGTCGTGGCCGGCGCTCTTGAGCTTCTGAAGCGGCCGGGAACAAGCGAAGGGCGCTCGGAAAAGTTGCTGGCCCTGGCTTTGAACGCGGTCGATCGTGGCGCCCGGCTGACGCGGAGCCTGCTCGCCTTCTCGCGGCGGCAGACCTTGAATACGGAGCCGCTCGACGCCAACGCGCTCATACAGGAGAGCATGACCCTTGTCGCCCGTGCCGCCGGGGAAGCGATCCGGCTTGAACTTCTCCTCGATCCGGCGCTGCCGGCCTGCCAGGCCGACGCGGCCCAGCTTGAGGCGGCTCTGATCAATCTTGTGATCAATGCCTGCGACGCGATGCCGGCAGGCGGCGAGCTTTCGATCGCAACGCGGCGCGCCGTCCTCAGCGTTGCCGATCTGGCCGAAAATCCCGAGGCCAGCCCTGGGGAATTCGTCGCCATCGCGGTGACGGATACCGGCTCCGGCATGAGCGAGGATGTCAAAGCCCACGCTTTCGAACCGTTTTATACGACCAAGGAACCGGGCAAGGGCACCGGCCTCGGTTTGAGCCAAGTCTTCGGTTTCGTCCGTCAGCTTGGCGGCCATGTCGCGATCGATACCGGGGCGGGGCAGGGGACCACGGTGACGTTGTACCTGCCCTGCGCCACGGCGCTGGCGGGGTGCCCTGAACATACGGAGGGCAAGCAGGAAGCCGAGATGAGCATGCCCAGCAACGCAACCGTGCTGATCGTCGAGGATGAAGAGGCCGTGCGTGATGTCACGGCGGAGATGCTGCGTAGCGTCGGTTGCCACGTACTGGCGGTGTCCGACGGACCGGCGGCGCTCGATCTGCTGCGCCAGGGCCAGCGGATCGATCTGCTCCTCACCGATGTGGTGATGCCCGGCGGCATGACCGGGGTCGAATTGGCCCGGGATGTGCGGCAAATTCAACCCAGCCTGCCGGTGCTGCTGACCTCGGGCTATGCCGGCGCGGTGCTCGAACGGCATGGCGCGGTGGCCGGTGAGTTTGAAGTAATCGGAAAACCTTATCGTTTTTTGACCCTGCGGGCACGGGTGGCCGAATTGACTTCCGGCAATCGCCCGGCACCGAAAGATGGGTGAAAGGCGGCTGGATATATTTCTGGTGCCGTCAGGGCTGTATGCGCTGTCTTCGAGTTATGCCTCGCCCGATCGCCTTGCCGCCACGGGCACGGTAAAGGAGAAGACGGTTCCGCCGCCCGGATTGGATTCCGCCTTGAGCGTGCCGCCATGCGCCTCGATGATCGAGCGGCAGATGGAGAGGCCTACGCCCATGCCCTGGGCCTTGGTGGTGACGAAGGGCTGAAACAGCCGCTCGGCTACTTCCGCCGCGAGGCCGGGGCCGGTATCGGCGACCCGCACCATCACCATTTCCCCGGCCTCTATCCCCTCGCCCCCCATTTTCTCAGGCACGGGAAGGATTTCGAGGCTGAGTTCGCGCCGCTCGCAGGTTTCCATCGCCTCGACCGCGTTCCGGATCAAATTGACGATCACCTGCTGGATCTGGATTTTGTCGACCGTCACCGCCGGGAGTGCCGGGGCGGTCTGGAATGTCACCCGCACGCCGCGCTCCTTCGCGCCGATCAGGGCGAGCGCGCTGGCTTCCTCCAGAATTGTGACGAGGTCGTGCGGCTGCTGTTCCGCGCCGTTCTTCTTCACGAAATCCCGCAGGTGCTGGATGATCTGGCTGGCGCGGGCGGTCTGGCTCGCGGCCTTCTCCAGGGCGCTCGCCGCCTTTTCGCTCTCGCCCATGGCAAGAAGCCGCTGCGAGGCCTGGATGTAATTGCTGACCGCCGCCAGCGGCTGGTTCAATTCATGGGCGAGCGCCTGGACCATCTGCCCCATCTCGCTCAGCCGCGAGATATGCACGAGTTCCGCCTGCAGCTCCGCGATCCGCCGCTCCGCCTCGGTCTTGGCGTCTTCGTCCGGCATCCGCCCAGCACCCATCCGCCCAGCACCCTGCATCGCTAGTCGCAGTCGACGATCCAGATCGTGACGTTGACGCCGAGTCCGTCATGCTCCCGGTGACGTTTCAGGACATTGTACCCGTCCGGGCAGATTTGCACCGCCTTCTTCTCATTGGGCACATCCGACTCATAGGCGATCTTCGGTCCCTCGATCCGCCAGGTGCCGTCGGCGAGCTGGATCGCTTCGGCTGTGGAATAACCCTCGGCACAACCGGCAAGAAGAAGAATGGGCAGAATCAATGTGGCAAGACGCATGGCGAACCCGGAAAAAAACTTGAAAAAGACCGCGTCAATCTAACGCGTCGGGCTTGCTCCGGCCATTCCCTTTTATCGGGCCCTTTTATCGCGGATCCCGTCTGATTTAAGGAGCTGTTATCCATTTCATCGAAACAATCGCCATGATGCTGCAATCCCGACGACATGTTGCGGACAGGAAGGGAGCCCGTCATGACGGAAATCAAGAAAGAAAAGAAGGCCGGACCCAAGAGCGAGGGCATCAAGAGCGGCGGTGAAATCCGCCGCAATGCCGAGGAGGAAGTGCTGATCGAGGACCATTGGCAGGTCGTCGGCGACGGCACGCCGCCGATGAAGTGCCCGGACGACTACAAATACGTCGACGAAATGATAAAATTGCAGTTCGAGCTGATCAAGCTGCAGGAATGGGTCCGCATCAAGGGCCTCAAGGTTGCCGTCCTGTTCGAAGGCCGCGACGCCGCCGGTAAGGGCGGGGTGATCAAGCGGATCACCGAAGTGCTCAATCCCCGCCTGTGCAAGATCGTGGCCCTCGGCACGCCGACGGAGCGGGAGCGCGGGCAGTGGTATTTCCAGCGCTATGTGGCGCAGCTTCCCGCCAGGGGCGAGATCGCGCTGTTCGACCGCAGCTGGTACAACCGCGCCGGGGTCGAGCATGTCATGGGGTTCTGTTCGCGGGCGGAATATGAGGAATATCTGCGCGCCTGCCCGCTATTCGAGGAAATGCTGCTGCGTTCCGGCATCATCCTGATCAAATACTGGTTCTCGGTCAGCGACGAGGTGCAGGAGGAGCGCTTTATCGAACGCATGAAAAACCCGATCAAGCGCTGGAAGCTGAGCCCGATGGACATCAAATCGCGCGAACGCTGGGTCGATTACTCGAAGGCCAAGGACGCCATGCTTGCCCATACGGACACGGTGACGTCGCCCTGGTACATCGTCGACGCGGACAACAAGAAGAAGGCGCGCTTGAACTGCATCGCGCATCTCTTGAAACAGATCCCCTACAAGGATCTTCGTCCCATCGAGATCGAACTGCCCCCCCGGCCGCTGCTTGAAAACTACAAGCGGCCGAAGAAATCGTCGCAGAATTGGGTTCCGAGGATTTACTAGCTGAAATCCGCCGGGCACCGCCGCGCCGGAAGGGGCGGGGGTGCCCTGTGCGATCGGATAGGATTTTATCCGATTATCTCTACTCAAGCGCTATGTTCGTGCATGGTTAATATCGCTATTGGTTTTGCGATAAAGCCGATTTGTGGTTAAATTCGGCAGGGCGTGCATAGACGGTCTACCAGAACTTTTCTCTTGGCCTTGAGGCGGCGGAATGCCGGACCTCGATGCCGAGCAGCGACGAGGTCAGGCTGTCGTTGCGAGGGCTCTTCTAACGGCTCGATTCGTTTCGGGCGGCTGCCATAGCGCGGCGGAAGGGAAAAATAGTGCGTTTCCGGAGCTTTCGTTCGGCACTTTACGCCACCACGGCACTCGTGTCGGTGGCCTTGCTGCCGGCCACGGAACCGGCTTTGGCCGGCGGTCCGTCGGGCGGGCAGGTGGCGGCTGGGCAGATCGCGATCTCCAACCCCGACAAGCTGACGACGCTGATCACCCAGAGCACGCAACGGGGGATCATCAACTGGAACGCCCTCTCGCTCGGCTTCAACGAGAGCCTTCGGTTCAACCAGCCCGGTGCCGGCGCCATCACCCTGAACCGCGTGACCGGGGGCGGCGCCTCGCTGTTCCAGGGCCAGATCTCGGCCAATGGGCAGGTGTGGATCCTCAATCCGAACGGCGTGATGTTCGGACCGGGGGCGCAGGTGAATGTCGGCGGATTGCTGGCCACCACCGCCGACATCGCCGACGCCAATTTCATGGCCGGGAAATACAATTTCAGCACCGCCTCGTCCAAGCTCAATGCCGGCGTGACCAATCTCGGCACGATCGAGGCGGCGCCGGGCGGCAGCGTGGTGCTGGCCGCTCCCAGAGTCGAGAATGACGGGCTGATCACCGCAAGACTCGGCAGCGTGGTCCTCGGCGGGGCGAAGACCTTCACCGTCGATTTTGTTGGCGACAACCTCATCAATTTCGCCGTCTCCGGTCCCATCGATCAGCCGGGGGGCGGGGTTGCCAATAAAGGCAAGGCCGCAGCCGATGGCGGGCAGGTTCTGGTCACGGCGCGCGCCGCTTCCAGCATCACCGCAAATCTCATCAACAATACCGGGATACTGGAGGCCAACAGCGTCTCCATCCATAACGGCGTGGTGACGCTGGATGGCGGCGAGGGGGCGGTCTCGGTGTCCGGCACGATTTCGGCCAAGGGCATTGCCGCGGGCGAGAATGGCGGCAGCATTTCGGTGACGGGCGGGAATGTGGCCGTGACGTCCGCGGCTACGCTCGACGCATCCGCCGGCTCTACCGGTCAGGGCGGCAAGGTCAAGATTGTCGGCGGCACCACCAAAATTGGGGGAACGATCCTGGCACGGGGCGGGGCGCTAGGCGGCAATGGCGGCTTCGTCGAGACCTCGGGCCATACGCTCGATATCACGGGGGCGCGGATCAATGCCGGGGCGCCTTTCGGCAAGGCCGGGGCGTGGTTGCTCGATCCCTATGATTTGACGGTCGACGCGGCGGCGGCTTCGGCCATCGACAGCGCCCTCGCTTATGCCGATGTGACGCTTCAAACCACATCCAACGGCACGACCGGTTCCGGCACCGCCAATTCCCTGGGCAATGGCGACATCTTCATCGATGCGCCGCTCGCCTGGAGCAGCAGCCAGACCCTGACGCTCGACGCCTATCGCGGCGTCCAGGTCAATGCCAGCATCACCGCCACCGGCACCACCGCCGGGCTCGCGGTGAAGTACAACGACAACACCGACGGCGTCGGCGGCGGCAATCTGCTGACCGGTGCCGGGGCTTCGGTGACGCTGTCGGGGGCCGGCGCGTCGCTTTCCATCAACAGCCAAGCCTATACGCTGATCAGATCCGCCTCGGCGCTGCAAAACATAAACGCCGGTCTCGGCGGGTATTATGCGCTCGACGCCAATATCGATGCCGGCACGATCACGAGCTTCACCCCGATCGGCTCCTCTACGGGGCTTTTTACCGGCGTCTTCAATGGCTTGGGGCACATCGTCAGCAATCTTTCCATCAGCGGCGGCGATTACGCCGGACTTTTCGGAGACGCATCCTCTTCTTCCCTCCTGTCGAACGTTACCGTGCGGGGAAACGTCACCGGGCATTCCTATGTCGGGCTTCTCGCGGGTGCTAGTTGGGGCACGATCGTCAATGCGTCGTCAAGCGGCAGCGTCACCGCCGGGTTTCTTAATCCGGGCGGGTTGGTCGGCCTCAATTTCGGGACCGTTGCGAATTCCTTCTCCAGCGCCACGGTCACCGGCACCGACGCCAATCTGACGGATGGCGGCGGTCTTGCCGGCTACAACCAGGGCCTGATCAGCGCCTCCTATGCGACAGGTTCGGTTGCCGGCAACGGCAATCTCGGCGGTTTGGTCGGCTATGACGGCTACGGCGCGACTGGTACGATCATGGACTCCTATGCGTCCGGTTCGGTCTCCGGCGGGGGCGGCACCATTTCCGGCGCGCTTGGCGGCTTGGTCGGCGTCGCCGACAAAGCCGTCATCATCGATAGCTACGCCACCGGTTCCGTAACGAGTTCCAATCTGGCCGGAGGATTGACCGGGCAGTGCAACGCCAATTGCACGATCGTCACGTCCTACGCCACCGGAAGCGTGTCGGGCAGCGTGAGCATGGGCGGGCTGGCCGGGGTCAATCTTGGCTACATTTCGGCTTCCTACGCGACCGGCGGGGTGGCGAGCGGCACTTCGTCGCTGTCGCTGATCGGGGACAATACCAACGGGACCGTCGATAACAGCAGCACGATGCTGAGCTATAAGGACAGCTTCAGCGCCGCCAGCTATTCCGGCTTCGACTTCGCCAACACTTGGTACTCGGTGGATGGCTACACGAGGCCGTTCCTGCGAAGCGAGTATTCGACCACCGTCACCAATGCGCATCAGCTTCAGCTGGTGAGCCTGAACATGGCTGCCGACTACACTCTCGCCGGCAATATCCGCATGGCGGAGCTGACCAATCCATCCGGGATGTGGAACACGGCAACCGGCTTCACGCCGATCGGGTTCGGGAGCCTGGCCAACGCCAACACCGATTATACGGCGTTTACCGGCATCTTCGACGGAATCGGGCATACGGTCTCGGGCCTGACGATAAATATGGCCGGCGCCAATGATGTGGGGCTTTTCAGCGGCATCGGCGCCACCGGGACGGTGCGGAATCTGGGGCTCCTCGGCGGCGGCGTCACCCTCGGCGATGGTCTCGCCAATGCGGGCATGCTGGCGGGGATCAATGCCGGCACGGTCGCCAACGTCTACACGACGGGCTCGGTGAGCGGCGGCGTCGGCGCGCAGAATATCGGCGGGCTGATCGGCACGAATAGCGGCACCATCGGCAACAGCTATGCCACGGGTCCGGTACATGGTGGCGGCACCGCGAACGCGATCGGCGGGCTGGTCGGGAACAGCGATGGCGGCTTCATCAGCGACAGCTATGCTTCGGGCGCGGTGACAGGCGACAGCGGCACCTGGGCCATCGGCGGGCTGGTCGGAAGCAGCACCGCCGCCACCATCACCAACGCCTATGCCACCGGTACGGTGAGCGGCGGCGATTATTCCAATCAGATCGGTGGCCTGATCGGACGTGTCGATGGCGGCAGCATCATCAACACCTTCGCCACGGGTCATGTCAGCGGCGGCAACGGCGCCAACTATTTCGGCGGGCTGGTCGGGAATAATTGCTGCAATGTCTATACAAGCTACAGCAATAACTTCTGGGATAAGGAGGCGACCGGCCAAGCCTACGGTGTCACCGGCGCCAATTTCGGTTTCAACGGCCTCACCGACGTCCGTGGCCTGACCACGGCGCAGATGATGGACCCCGCGAATTTCTCCGCATGGAGCTTCGCCACCCAGCCCGGCAATGGCGACTGGTACATGGTGAAGGGCCTGACAAGGCCGTTCCTCGCCTCCGAATATTCCACCACCATCACCAACGCGCATCAGCTTCAACTGGTGAGCCTGAATGTGGCGGCCAATTATACGCTTGCCAACGATATCAGCATGGCGGAGCTGACCAGTTCCTCCGGGATGTGGAACACGGCGACGGGCTTCGCGCCGATCGGGTTCTCAGGGGGAAGCAACACTTCGCCGGGGTCGTTCACCGGAACCTTCGACGGGGCCGGGCACACGGTCTCGGGACTGACGATCAACATCCCGACGGCCTATGATCTGGGGCTTTTCAGCACGATCGGTTCCGGCGGAACGGTACAGAATATCGGGCTCACCGGCGGCAGCGTCACGCTGGGCGGGGGCTATCAAAATGCCGGCATGCTGGCAGGGACCAATTTCGGCACGGTTCTGTCATCCTACGCCACCGGGGCGGTGAGCGGCGGCGACAGTGCGAGCTATATCGGCGGGCTGATCGGGTACAGCACCGGTCTCGTCGCCGGCTCCTACACCTCGGTCACGGTGAATGCCGGCGCCTACACCAATTACGTCGGCGGGCTGATCGGCTATCTCTCCTCCGGCACCGTTTCGGCCTCCCACGCTACCGGCGGGGTAAGCGTGGGCCACAATGCCGAGGCCATCGGCGGGCTGATCGGCGTAGCGAACAACAGCACGGTCAGCGGCTCCTACGCGGAGACGGGGGCGGTCGGCGGCGGCGATTCCGCCGGCTACATCGGCGGGCTTATCGGGCAGAGTTTCTCCAGCAGGGTTTCGGCCTCCTACGCCTCGGCTGCGGTGAGCGGCGGCACCTCCGCTTACGACCTCGGCGGGCTGATCGGCTATACCCAAAACAGCACGGTTTTGTCCTCCTATGCCACGGGCGGGGTGAGCGGCGGCGATGGCGCCCATGAAATCGGCGGGCTGGTGGGGCATAATCTGTCCAGCCAGATCTCGGCCAGCTATGCGGCCGGTGCCGTGACGGTCGGCGACGGCGCCCAGAACATCGGCGGGCTGCTCGGGCTCAATGAGGCCGCCGCCGTTTCGTATTCCCACGCTACCGGCGGGGTAAGCGCCGGCAGCGGCGCTCAGGCGATCGGCGGGCTGGCCGGGTACAACAATCAGCAGGCCACGATCGACAACGCCTATGCAACAGGCGGGGTAAGCGCCGTCGGCGCATCCAGTCAAATCGGCGGGTTGGTGGGGACCAACCTGGGCTCCATCACCAACGCCTACGCGACGGGTGGGGTGAGCGGCGGCGACGGCACCAACTTTATCGGTGGGCTGGTTGGGTACAATAATGGCGGCTGGATTTCAGCCTCTCACGCCCTGGGAAATGTGAGCGGCGGCAGTGGCGTCGCTTATATCGGCGGGTTGGCCGGGTATAGCTCCGGTTCCATCAGCAACACCTACGCCACCGGCAATGTGAGCGGCGGCGATGGCGCCAGCGATATCGGCGGGCTGGTGGGGGACAACGACAGCGTGGTTTCCACCTCTTACGCCTCGGGAAATGTGCGTGGCGGCAGCGGTGCCCATAACATCGGCGGATTGGTCGGGCGCCTCGGTTATTACAGCCTGGTTTCGGCCTCCTATGCCACCGGCGGGGTGAGCGGCGGCGTTGGCGCGCAGAACATCGGCGGACTGGTCGGGTATCTCGATGCCTACAGCACGGTTTTCGCCTCCTACGCCACCGGCGGGGTTGGCGGCGGCGACGGCGCGCACAATATCGGCGGGCTGGCCGGGTATAATTACGTCGGCTTGGTTTCAGCCTCCTATGCCATGGGTGCCGTGAGCGGCAGCGCCAGCGATATCGGCGGGCTGGTCGGGAGCAATGCCGGCACCGTCACCAATTCCTACTGGGACAAGGATACCACCGGCCAGAGCAAGGATGGCGCCGGCAGCGGGCTTGGCAGCACCGGCTTGACCGATGCCGGGATGTTGGTGAGATCGAACTTCAAGGGCTTCGACTTCACCAATACCTTGAGCATCATCGACGGCGAGAGCTATCCGGGCTTGACCATGTCCGGCACCATCACCACCACCCTTGCGCATGGCAATGAGACCTTCACGCTGATCACCTCGGCGGCGCAGCTTGAGAATATGGGGACGGGCGGCTTCTGGGCGCTCGGCACCAATATCGACCTGGGCACCCTTGGAAACTTCGCGCCGATCGGGTTCGGGAGCGGAGACAACAGCAATTACACGGCGTTCGCCGGCATCTTCGACGGCCTTGGGCATACGATCTCGAATCTGACGGTCAACATGGCGGGCGCCAACGATCTGGGGCTTTTCAGCGGCATCGGCGCCACCGGGACGGTGCGGAATCTGGGGCTTCTCGGCGGCGGCGTCACCCTCGGCGATGGTCTCGCCAATGCGGGCATGCTGGCGGGGACGAATTTCGGCACGGTCGCCAACGTCTACACGACGGGCTGGGTGAGCGGCGGCGTCGGCGCGCAGAATATCGGCGGGCTGATCGGAACCAATAGCGGCGCCATCGGCAACAGCTATGCCACGGGTCCGGTATACGGCGCCAGCACGGCCAATGCGATCGGCGGGCTGGTCGGGTACAGCGATGGCGGCCTCATCAGCGACAGCTATGCTTCGGCTGCGGTAACCGGCGCCGGCAGTAGCTGGGCCATCGGCGGGCTGGTCGGAAGCAGTGCTTTCGCCACCATCATCAACGCCTATGCCACCGGTGCGGTGAGCGGCGGCGATTATTCCAACCAGATTGGCGGCCTGATCGGGCGTGTCTATGGCGGCAGCATCATCAACACCTTCGCCACGGGTCATGTCAGCGGCGGCAACGGCGCCAACTATTTCGGCGGGCTGGTCGGGAATAATTGCTGCAATGTCTATACAAGCTACAG
>Ga0265327_10001079_pt1 | contig 37989 bp, 35 predicted proteins | sample 41621metaG_FD_202089 | JGI IMG/M metagenome (GOLD analysis project Ga0265327, IMG submission 202089) | Rhizosphere microbial communities from Carex aquatilis grown in University of Washington, Seatle, WA, United States - 4-16-21 metaG | ecosystem: Host-associated > Plants > Roots > Rhizosphere...
GACGAGGATCTGCGCTGGTTCGCGGGGCTGCTCGGTGAGGTCCGCGATTGCCAGGTCCAGCAGCGCAGGTTGACGACGGCGCTCGACCAGTTGCCCGAGAAATTGGTCCTGGGTCCGGTGCGGGCTCGTGTGCGCAACGACCTGCAAGCCATCGAGCTTCCCGCACGAGTCCGCGTCACCGAGGCCATGGACTCGCCGCGCTACCTGGCGATCATGGCAGTGCTGCGGGCCTGGCGCACTGCACCTCCCGTGGCGCCCGAGGCCAGCGCCACCAAACTGGTCAAGCGGGCGCGCAAGGCGCAGAGGAAAGCCGACCGGCGCCTGACCGCGGCGCTTGTCACTGACGGCCGTGACGACACGATGCTGCATCGTGCGCGAAAGGCGGCGAAGCGGGCACGATATGCCGCCGAGCTCTGTACGGACCTCGGCGGATCGAAGCAGACGAAACGAACAGCCAAGCACTACAAGCGGTTCCAATCGATCCTGGGTGATCATCAGGACACCGTGGTCGCGTCGGATTTGCTGTACCGCATGGCCTTGGCGAGTGCATCGACCGCCGGTGAGAACGGCTTCACGTTCGGTCTGCTGTTCGACCGCGAGCAACGGACAGCTGACGAATGTCGAGCGAAGGCGCGAAACTTGTTGTGAATCAGGCGCGACGGATGAGTGCGCGGGTGGCCTTTTCCAGGATCGCCTGAGCCGCAGTGTCGTTGCGCTGTTTCTCCGCCCGGCTGACGGCCGCGGCGATGGTGGAACCCTTCTCGTACGCCGTCACCACGCGGGGATCGACATACGAACCACGGGCCACCGCCGGGGTATTGCCGAGCTGGTCGGCCACTTCGCGGAACACCGAACTCCGCGCCCGCTGGATGGCGGTTTTCGTGTCCGGCGCTGCGGCGCCGGCGAATCCGATGGCGGCCAGCACCGTACCGTGCCAGGTCCGTAGATCCTTGACGCTGTAGTCGGCACCGACGAGTTCCTTGAATCTGGCGTTCAGGTCTTCGGCATGCAGCTCTGCGCGACCGGACTCGGTGCGGCACCACAAGAATCGTTCGCTCGGCCCCTGACCCCGGCGCAGTGCGCGGACCGCGCGGACCACCTGTGGGTCTGCCAGTTCCAGATGGCGCCGCACGCCACTCTTGGCCGGATAGTCGAATATCACCGTCCCGGTCCGCACCTCGATGTGCTCGCAGCGCAGCGTGGCCAGTCCGCAGGAATCGTTGTCCTGGGCGTACTCCTCGCCGCCGGCACGAAAAAACCCGCGGTCGATCAGATGCAGGGCCAGCGCGAGGACGCGGTCGCGGTGGAGACCGCGGCCGGAGAGCTCAGCGGCAATCTGGCGGCGCCACTCGGGCAGCAGCGACGACAGCTGCAGGACGCGGTCGAACTTCTCCTCGGTACGCTCCTGTTGCCACACAGCGTGATAGAGATACTGCCGGCGTCCGGCGGCATCAGTGCCCACCGCCTGGATATGCCCGTTCCGGTGCGGGCTGATCCAGACTTTTCGCCATGCCGGCGGGATCACCAGTTGTTGGATCCGTTCCAGGGTGGCCGCGTCGGTGACCCGTACGCCAGCGGGGTCGTAGTACGAGAATCCCGTGCCGCGCCGTTTCCGGGTGATCCCGGGCGACGTGATGTCGCTATGCCGCAGCCTCATGGCAAACCTGCCCGGTATCTGTGTCGCACTGTCGGTCCTTACCCCGGATCGGCATCGGCGACACCTCGCGAGTCCGAGCCTGTACTGGTGCGTAACCGGTCAAAATGATGCGTGGATCACAGTGACCCGCGTCACACTTTGAGCAGTCTGCTCAACATTTCGGCCGGCTGTTGACGTCGCGGGTGCTTCACGGCAGATTTCCCGTCAACCGATTGCTTGTTGTTGGCTTGAGCCACTCACGCTCCGCGTCGCCCCAGACTGCGGACAAGGCGATCGGCGGTGCAGTGGCTGGTGGCCGCGGGCGCCAATCCAGCACAGCAACAAACACATTGAGGAAATTGATGTCGCCTGCACGTCTGAACAACGCCGCCAAGGTCCGTCGCATAGCAGCCGTGATCGGCGCCACTGCCGTGGTCGCCATGGGTGCCGCCGCCGTTGCTGCCGCTGAACAACAGCCACTGGCTCCGCGGATCGATGGGGGCGCCACCACGACGTCCACGGCCCCGCCGACCGTGCCGATGACGCCCTCGGCCAGCCCGGTGGTCAAGGCGGCTCCCTACGGCAAGAGTTAGGCGCCGACGCTGAAAGGCCAACTATTGCAGTCGCTTTCGAGAAGCGAGTGCAGTAGTTGGTCGCTCGGCCGGCGAACTCAGGCGCGGGGCATGATCATCACCGGAACCGGTGAGTGACGCAGAATCTTCGCCGCTGCCGATCCGAGGAACACCCGCGCCGACTGTCCGGCCGCGCCCGATCCGAGCAGCAGCACATCACCGGATGCCCAGCCCGTGTTCTCCACGGCCTGCTGCCAATCCCGCCCGCTGCTGACGACCATGTCGACGTCGGGTACCGCCAGGCATTCACGAACCTTGTTGAGCTGCTTGGTGACTTCGTCGGCCGTGCGCTTCGACCACTGCGCGACCACCATGTCCTCGGCACCCACCTCGAGTGAGGGCCCACCGAACGCCCACGCGGGCCGCACGGTGAACGCCACGATCCGCAGCCGGGCATTCCAGTCCTGGGACAGCTCCGCGGCCGCCCGGATCAAACCGTTGGTGTCGGCCTCACCGCCGTAGGCCGCGGTGAGCCGACGGATCGGCTCGTGGCTGAAGGCATATCCGCGCGGCGCGATCGCTACCGGCACCTGCGCGGTGTGTACCAGCCGCTCTGTCACGCTGCCGAGCGCCACCCGTCCCAGCAGGCCGGACGACGACGACCCGAGCACCACGGCGCGGGCCTGAAACTCTTGCGCCAGCTCGAGCAAACCCGTTGGGATGGAGCCGGATTCGTGGACCAGTGTCGGGACGTCCGGGCGTCCGGGCAAGCCGTCGACGACGGCCTGCAAGGACTGAGATGTCTGCGCCTTCACATGTCGTAGGTACTCATCCTCGACGGGATCGTTGCGTGGCGGCCACGAGCGCTCGAGAACTGCTGCCGCGATGACCTTCTCGCCCGTGGTCTTCGCGATCTGCACGGCGAGGTTGATCGGGGCGCTGCCGTGCCGGGATGCACTGAACCCGGCGATGATCGTCACGCGACGGGCTCCTCGGCGGGCGCCATCGCGATCACATTGGTCACCGGGACGTGGTATTCGGACCGGGCGCGGTCGACCACGTCGAAGCGGTGCCAGATCGACTGCTCCGGCGGCTCCGTAGCGATGACGATCTGGTCCGGTTCGAATTCGGCGACGGCGCTTGCCAAGGCACGCAGCGGTCGATAGTCGCCCAGCTTGCCGTCAGCCTCCAGATTCGCCGAGTGCAACGCGGCCAGCGTCTGGTCAAGGCGTTGCTGGGCAAGGACTTTCGTGGCTTCCCACACATCCAGCGGGCTGTGCGACGCGGCAGCGCCGGTCTCGATCGGGCTGGCGGGTACGACGACGTGATAGATGGTGGCATTGTCGGCGCCGATCGAGCGCAGTTCGTCGAGCAGCTCCTGAGAACCGACGGTTTCGTTGGCCAGCACCAATACCCGGTGCGGCCGTTCGGTCGCGGTGACGGCTTCCGGCACGGGCCGGCGGGAGTTGAACCAGCGGTTGGCCAGGAACAGGCCGATCACCACTGCCCAGGACAGCAGGCTCAGCGTCAGGGCCCTTCTGTTGTCTCCGCCCTGGACGAACATCTGTACCAGGATCGCGGTCATTGCGATGGCCGTGATGATCGACAACACGGGGAACAGCCACATTTTCACTTTGAGTTTGTCGCCACCATTGCGGTACCGCAGCACGATCTGGGAAATCGCGATCAGCAGGTAGACGAAGAGAATGACCGCACCGCTGGAATCGAGCAAAAACTTGAAGATGAAATCGGGCGAGAAGGCCGAGGCGATGACGCCCAGGAACCCGATGACCGATGACGTGAGAATGGCGGCGGCCGGAACGCCGCGGCGGGTTACGGAGACGAGCTGGGCGGGCGCCTCACGGCGGGCGGCCAGCACGAACAGCATGCGCGAAGCGGTGTACATGCCCGAATTCAGGCAGCTCAGCACGGCGGTCAGGACGACCGCGTTCATGATGTGGTCGGCGTAGGGAATGCCCATCGCGGTGAAGGCCGACACGAACGGCGACGCGGCGAGCTGCTTGCCGTTCCACGGCAGGATGGTCACCAGCAGGAACGCCGAGCCGACGAAGAAGACCGCGATGCGCATGATGACCGAGTTGGCGGCCTTGGCGACGGCGCGCTCGGGGTCGGTGGATTCGGCGGCGGCGATGGTCGCGATCTCGGCACCCACCATGGAGAAGATCACGGTGACGACACCGACGGTGACCGCGGATGAGCCCAGTGGGAAGAACCCGCCGTGGGCGGTGAGGTTGGAGAAATCCATGGACTTGTGCGGCCATAGACCGAGCACGAAGCACGAGCCCAATCCGATGAACACGATGATCGCCGCGACTTTGATGCTGGCGAACCAGAACTCGAACTCGCCGAACGAGGACACCGAGAACAGATTCGTCGCCGTCATGGCGAGCAGCAGCAGAAGGGCGGTCAGCCATATCGGCGCCGAGGGCAGCCAGTATTTGATGATCTTGGCTCCGGCAATTGCCTCGAAGCCGACCACGATCACCCAGAAGTACCAGTACAACCAGCCGATTGAGAAGCCGGCCCAGTTGCCCAAGGCGTTGCGGGCATAGTCGGCGAACGAGCCGGTTGACGGGTTGGCCACCGCCATTTCGGCGAGCATGCGCATGACCATGATGATCAGCACGCCGGCCAGCGCATAGGTGATGAACGTGCCCGGCCCGGTGTCCTTGATGACCACACCTGAGCCGACGAACAGTCCGGCACCGATCACGCCGCCGATCGCGATCATTGACAGCTGGCGCTGACTCAGCGCCTTGTTGAGGGTGGGTGTCCCACTCACGTCGTCTCCTTCGCGCTGTCCTGACGGCAGTGTCAGGGCGTCTTCAGCCCACGCCCCACGAAGAATGTGAGCTGCACCACGTTTTGGCGTGTGCGAATACTAAGCCGCGCGACAGGGCACGCGTGGGCTGAACGGGCGCGAGCTTGTCGCAACATCCGGCCGTTCTTCCGACAGCTGTCGCAAGGCCGTCGGCGCCCGATGTCAGCGGCGACGCAGCCGGGCCAGCCGAATGCTGAGCATGAGATCGAATCGGGCCTCACCGTCGGTGAGGTCGGCGACGTCGCCACCGAGCGCCTGGGCGATCTTCTCCAGCCGGTAGTACAGCGTCGAGCGGTGCAGGTGCATGGTGTCGGCCGCGCGCCGGGCATCGCCGCCCGAGGACAAATAGGCCTCGAGCGTCTGGATCAGGTCGTCGCGACCCTCGGCCAAGAGTGCGGCGATGCCGGGATGAATCAGCGCGTCGAGTTGGTCGGGAGCGTCGGCGAGGCTGTCGGCGAGCAGAGCGACCGCACGCCACGACCCGGCCGCGGTCCAGTCCAGCGCCGCCCCGGCCGGACCGGCGCCCGCGGCGGCCAGGGCGCGGGCCAGCCGGGCGTCCCGGGATGCTCGGGCGGCCTGGGCCAGGGGCAGCCGGGTACCGGACCATCCGATGGCCGGCGCCTCGTCGAAGATGGCCTGGATCGACGAGGTCACGGTCTCGGCGAGTCGCTGAGGCGGGACCCGTACATGTGCGGGGCAGAAGGCGAAGACACTCACGGGATGGCCCGGCAGGACGAACCAGGTGTGCGTTCGTTCGACAGCGGACAGCCGCAGTCGCAGTGCGATGAGGCGCTGCTCGGTCTCCGCGGCGTCCCCGGACGGGACGAACGCGAAGACGGTGAGCAGGCTGTCCGGCTGCGCCATGTCGTGGGCACCGAACTCGCGCAGCACCGCGTCGAGGGGCTCGTCGACGCCGGCCGACAACAGGCGGGTCAGGAGGGCCTGACGCGCGGACTCGACGGCACGCTCGGTGGTGTGGCGCCGGTCCAGGATCGCCACCAGATCGGCCCCGGCCTGGTCCGCCAGGGCACGCTCGGCTGTGCTCAGTGACTGCTCCGGGTCGATCACCCACAAGTAGCCGAAGTGCGCGGCGGCTGACCGCACCGGCACGCAGTACCGCGCCACCATGCCGTACCGGGGCAGCGGCGGGATCGCGACGCCCGGGTCGGCGTCGTCGATGCCGAGGGCCTGAAGTTCGGCTATGACTTCGGGTTTCGTCGCGCGCTCGAGGAGGCTGTGCATCCGCACGTCGTCGACGGTCCCCAGCTGGCGGCTGAACGTCATCGGCGTCATCGCCGTGTCGTCCAGCAGCACCGCGCGATTCAGTGATCGGGCCAGCAGGTCGACGATCAGCTGAATGTGGGCACTGGGATCGGTGCCGTGCGGTTCCGCCATGCGCTCCCATTCGGATCTGTGTCGGCGGCACTGCGCTCTCACAGGAACCGCAACGTGTGGTGCCGGTATCGTCGCACGCACTCCGCGGCGGACGGGGCGTTGACGGTGGAGATGGACGATGTTGCCGGCAGTGTGGTCGGAAGTGCGGTGGGCGTTCACCCCGCCGCGCAGCTGGCTGCTGGGCGCGGCGGCCAACGTCGTGCTCGCGCTGCTGTGGCTCGCCGTACAGCCGTTGACCACCGGGGGACGGCATCACCAAGATTGGGTGATCCTCGTCGGCACCTACTTCTCCTCGTTCGTGCTCGCGGATACCACGACGACCAATGTGCTTGGCGCCGACCATGATCGGGTCCAGCAGAGGCTGTGCGATTCGGTTGCGCCATGGCGGATATTGCTGCACAAGAACCTGGCGCTGCTGATTCTCGTCGGACTTCCGACGCTTGCGGCCGCTGCCGTGCTCACCGTCTGGTTGGAGGGTGCGGCCCGGCTCGGTGTGACGATCCCGAATGTCGCGGTGCCGATCGTGTCCTGGCTGGGCGTGGGCAACGCGGTGTCGGTCTTGCTGCCGGTTGCTGAAGTACCACTGGTGCAGCGGTGGGGCCAGCGCCACGACCGACGCCGTATCGCGCTCTGGCTGTCGTCGCTGGCGCTGCCTTACGCCCTGTATTTCGTCGCCGACCCGGTCGGCGGCATCGAACACCGTGAACTGTGGCGGGCGCTACCGACCGCCGTGGCCCACATCTTCGGTCCTGTCCTTGGGCGTGACACCAAAAGTGCTGTGCACCTTGGCATCGCGGTCGTCGTATGGATCGCCGGGACGGTGTTTGCCGATTGGTGGGTGCGGCGCCGGGGCCTGCAGTTCCGGTAACGGCTACGGAGCTGGTGCTGCTTCCGGTGCCGTGGCCGGCTGCTCCGGTCCCGGGAGCCACGGCGCGCTTGCCGGCATGTGGGCCGGCGCCGCGGTGCTCGGCGGAGTGCCGGCGGGCGCGGAGGGACCGCGCCCGGCCTGATCGGCGGCCTGCACCGTCGTCGATGACCACGGTGCGGGTCCGGCCAGTGCATCGGCCGCCCACCCTGCCTGCAGTTGGCTCACCGCGAAGTTGACGCCCTGGGTGACCAATCCGCCGTCCACGTAGCTGTTGTGGGCGTCGAAGCTCGAGCCGTGCGCGTCGCACACCAGGTCGTTGGGGGCGCAGATGTCGGTGGTTTTGGGTTGGTACACCGGGCCGACCGTGACGGAGGGGGAGCCGATGGCGCGCATGAACCGTGGGGAGGGCTTGCCGAACAAGGCAACGGCCGCAACGTGATCCGCGACGTCCGGTGGCATGGGAGCCGGCACTTCGGCGGCGGAGATTCCGTCGGGAATGGTGCCCGCGGTGACGAAGCCCGCAACCGCGGCGCCCTGCGAGAATCCGCCGAGCACGATCTTGGTCCGGGGACAGGCCGCGGCGGTTGTCACGACCTGCCGGCGGGCGTCACGAATGCCGTCGACGGCAGTGGGGAAATCGGTGGTCGCGGGGTAGTCGACGGCATACACGTCAAGGGTTTTCGGGCTGATGGCGGTGCGTAGAGAATTGATGAACGCCGTCCCGACCCCGCCGGGTCCCGGTGCCTCATCGGTGCCTCGAGCGAAGATGACTTGGGCGTCGGGGCAATCGGCTGCGTGTGCTGTCGGCAGTAGGGCCGCGGAGAGCAATCCTGGTGGTACCACCAGGATTGCGGCCAGACTTCTGATTCGGCTTCTGCTTGTGCTTGGCCTCACCGGTCCATGCTGACACACCGGCATCTCGTCCGCCCGTTAGCTGCGCTCGGCGCGTTGAAATCGTGACATACCAAAAGTCGGTTATTTCGTGTTTGCGGCAACGAATTCGGCGATGGCGTTCCGTGTTGGTTGCGTCTCGGCGCCATTTGCACGTCGGATCACGCGGCCGTTGCGTGACTCGACTTGACGTCCAGGTGGCCGTACCGCATCATTTGAACATGTTCACTGAACACGTTCAGTCAAGGGCTGCGGCGCGAGACGAGACTCGAGCGAAAGTGTTGTCGTCGGCCGAACGGCTTTTCCGTCAACAGGGTTTCGCCGCGACGACCGTCCGTCAGATCGCCACCGATGCCGGTGTCAGCACCGGCACGGTGATGGGCGTCGGGGACAAGGACGGTCTGCTGATCGAGGTGTTCGACGAGTGGATCGCCGCCGTGCACCGTGATCGTCAAACCGGCGGGGAATCACGGGATTCGTTGACCCCCGGGGGCGCGGTCGATGCCGTGATCGGGTTACTCGCACCGTTTCTCCGGTACTTCGCCGAGGATCCTGCGTTGTCGCGGCAGTACTCGTCGATCATCGTCCGCGGTAGCCATGAGTCGGCGATCTTCCGTGACCTCGCCGTCGCACTCGTCACCGAACTGCAGGATGTGCTGGCGCGCGCCGGCCTGCCCGATGTTGCCGCGGAGCGTGCGGCCCGGGTTGTCTACTTCGCCTACCTCGGCATCGTCATGACCGGTGGCAATCACGCCGCGGGCGGTGCTTCGGTGCCCGACCAACTACGCGACGTCGTCCGTTGCGTCATCCACGATTCAACACAAGGAGAAGAGCAGTGACCGGAATTCCGCACTACTGGTGGCCCACCGCGATCTTGGCGGCGGTACTTTTCGGCGATGCCTTGATGTCGATCCGTCCGCCGCAATTCATCCGCGGATGCCTTGGGGGCGTGCGCCTTCCGGAGGATTGGTGGTGGGTGCTGATCGTCGTCAAACTGCTGGCTGTGGCGGGCCTGCTGGCCGGGCTGAAGTATCCCGGCATCGGGGTGGCGGCCAACGTCGGGGTGATCGTCTACTTCCTGTGCGCGGCCTACGCGCATTACCGTGCGAACTTTCTCAAGCAGGAATTCTGGCTCAATTGCCTTGGTATGCTGGGTCTCTCGGTTGGCGTCTTCGTGCTGTCCTACGTGGTGTGACGGCTACCGGAGCATCATGACGGTGAACGCGACGACGCTGACCACGACGATGCAGGCACGTAAGGCGTTGGGTGGCAGGCGACGTCCGATCTTCGCCCCGATGTAGCCGCCGATCGTCGAGCCGACGGCCAGTAGCAGCGCCGGTAACCACGCCACCTGGCCGACAACGATGAAGATGATGGCCGCAACCGAATTGACCAGTCCCACAGAGATGTTCTTGACGCCGTTGAGGCGTTGCAGATCTTCGGACACGAACAACCCGAACAGGGCCATCATGATGATGCCTTGGGCCGCACCGAAATAGCCGCCGTACACCGCGCATCCGAACACTCCCGCGTACAGCGGCGCGGCGTGGTCGGTGGACCGCGGCGCGCCGCGCCGCGCATCCAGTGCGCGGCGCAACAACGGCTGTACCAACACCAGCACGCCGGCGAGCAGGATCAGCCAGGGCACCACCGTGGTGAATGCGCCGGGCGGAAGTTTGAGCAGCAGCACCGCACCGACTATCGCTCCGGCCAGCGAGACCACGCCGAGGCGGAGGATGCGGGGACCCTGGCCGCCGAGCTCGTGCCGGTAGCCGTAGGCGCCGGTGAAGTTGCCCGGGACCAGCCCGACGGAGTTGGACATGTTGGCGACCAGCGGGGGGTACCCGACGGCCATCAGGACGGGAAAGGTGATCAGGCTGCCGGAGCCGACCACGGCATTGATCACACCCGCGGCCATGCCGGCCAGCAGCACCGCGGTGATCGCGAGGGCGGTCAGGGGCGCGTCTTACTGTGCGGTCTCACCCCGTGAATTCTTCACTGGGGTTCCTGTGGGCTTGCAGTGGCCTGGAAGAACTGTTCGACCTCGGCTGTCGTCAGTGTCTTGACGCCGATGAGCGCCAGGTCGGCGAGCCGCTCGGGAGTCACCTGGGAGGTGGCGTCGGTGACCAGCGCGGCGCGGTAGTCGCGCTCGGAGGCGTCGAACAAGGTGGCGCGGGGACAGTTCGGCAGATTGCAGCCCGCCACCACGACGGTATTCGCCGCCAGGTCGCGCAGGTGCTCGTCGAGCGAGGTGCGGTAGAACGCCGACCACCGTGGCTTGAACATGACGACCTCGTTGGCCGCGACGTGCTGGACGCCGCCGGCGAGCAGTGAGTCGTAGTCCAGGGGATGTGCCAGCAGCTCGGTGGGCACCGCGGCACCGTCGGTGTGGGGTGCGGCGATCTGCCGGCCGGACTCGATGGCGGCCCGGCGCGGCGGGTCGACGTCGCTGCCGCCGGGGACATACAGCCGCACGATGTGCACGATCGGCCGGTGCGCGGTGCGGAACGCGTCGAGCAATCGCGCCATCGCGGGCACCCGTTCGGCGGTGCCGTCGACCGTCGACGGGCCCGCGACGAAATCGTTCTGCACGTCGATCAGCACCAGGGCGCTGCGTGCCAGGTCAGGGGAGGTGTAGTCGTGGCCGGCAGACACGATCCCGATCTTTCCAGACAAACCGCCGACGCGAGCGACTCTTGACGACCTGCCAAAAGCAATGCTAAGCAACTGCACAGCATTTGTTGCACGCCCACCCCGGGGCGCGCTGATGAACCTTGAGAGGCACGCGATGACGCTGCAGTCCGTTTTGGAGGACATCCAGAAGCGCCCCGGCACGGGTGAGCTCATCCCGATCATCGATCCGGTCAGTGAGGAGCAGATCGGCGAGTTCACCGATTGCGGCCCTGAGTTCGTCGACGAGGCCGTCGCCCGGGCCAAGTCATCCTTCGAGTCCGGCGTCTGGTCCGGCCTGCCGGGCCGTGAGCGCGCCAAGATCCTGTGGCGCATCGCCGACCTCATCGACGAGCATGCGGCTGAGTTCGCGGCGATCGACTCGGCCAACACAGGAATGATGAAGATGCAGTCCGAACTGGTGGTTCCGACCTGCGCCGAGTTCTTCCGCTACTACGCCGGCTGGTGTTCGAAGATCAACGGCACCGCCTATGACATCCGCACCAGCGGCATCGCCTCCGACGCCTATGTCGATCAGCACGGCTACACGCTGCGTGAGCCCTATGGCGTCGTCGGCCTGATCTTCCCCTGGAACGGGCCCATCTTCAACGCCTGCGCCAAGATCGCCCCTGCGCTGGCCGCGGGCTGCAGCAGCCTGGTGAAACCCGCTGAGGAGACGCCCCTTTCGGCGCTGCTGCTGGATCGCCTGATTCACGAGGCCGGGGTGCCCGAAGGCGTCATCAACCTGATCACCGGGTACGGCCACACGGCGGGCGCCGCCATCAGCGCGCATCCCGACGTCGAGAAGGTCGCCTTCACGGGTTCGACCGAAGTCGGCAAGGAGATCGTCAAAGCCTCGGCGGGCAACCTGAAGAAGGTCATGCTGGAACTCGGCGGCAAATCGCCGGTGCTGATCTTCGACGACGCCGACCTGGACAAGGCCATCTTCGGTGCGGCGATGGGCATCTTCATCCATTCCGGCCAGGGGTGTGTCTGTGGCTCAAGGATTTTCGTGCAGCGCGGCGTCTACGACCAGGTGGTCGAGGGCATCGCGAACGTCGCCAACTTCATGAAGTACGGCGGGCCGGAGGAAGAGGGCGTCATGAGCGGCCCGCTGATCAGTGCCAAACAGCTGAACCGGGTCCTGGGCTTCATCGATGAAGGCAGGAACGACGGCGTCGAGATCGTCGCCGGTGGCTACCGGCTGGATCGCAAGGGCTACTTCGTGCACCCGACCGTGCTGACCAACGTCGACCCCGGCATGCGCCTCTATCAGCAGGAGATCTTCGGGCCGGTGGTGAGCATCCTGCCGTTCGACACCGAGGACGAGGCCGTAGCCATGGCCAACGACACCAGCTACGGTCTGGCCGCCACGGCATGGACCACCAACGTCAGCCGGGCGCACCGCATCGTCAAGCGCCTCCAGGCAGGCAGTGTTCAGGTCAACTGCCAGTTGGTCTTTGACCATGACCTGCCCTTCGGCGGCTACAAGCAGTCCGGCTGGGGTCAGGAATTCGGCCGCGAAGGCCTCGAGGCCTACCTGAAGAACAAGAGCGTCATCGTCCAGCTCTAGTGGCCCAGCGACGCTGTGGCCCGGTGATTTGTGCACGATTTTCCGCGCGTACCGCGGAAAATCGTGCACAAATCCCAACCTACGGTTGCGTACATTTCCGCCGCCGCTAATCCTTTGTGTGTGAGCCACTACATCGCCAACCTGCGCGATATCGAATTCAATCTGTTCGAAGTGCTGCCAGTGGGCGCAGCCCTGGACGCGGGGGGCTACGGCGACCTCGATAGCGATACAGCGCGTTCGATGCTCGACGAAGTCTCGAAGCTTGCCGAAGGTGTTGTCGCGGAGACGTTTGTCGAAGCCGACCGAAACCCACCGGTGTTCCTGCCCGACGAGCACCGGATCACGGTGTCCGAGGACCTGGCCAAGACCGTGCGGGTGGTCAAGGAAGCCGAGTGGTGGCGTCTGGGCCTGGACGAGCGGGCCGGTGGGACGCCGGCGCCCGCGGCGCTGGTGTGGGCGATCCAGGAGATGCTCATCAGCGCGAACCCGTCGGCGACCTTCCTCTACGGCCTCGGGCCCGCGATGGCGCACACGCTGGCCGAGGTGGGCACCGAGGAGCAGCAGCGCTGGGCGCAGAAGGCGATGGACAAGGGCTGGGCGGGGACCATGGTGCTGACCGAGCCCGACGCCGGCTCCGATGTCGGCGCCGGCCGGGCGAAGGCCATCGCGCAGGAGGACGGCACCTGGCACATCGAGGGCGTGAAGCGCTTCATCTCCGGCGGCGACGTCGGTGACACCGCCGAGAACGTCTTCCACCTGGTGCTGGCTCGGCCTGAAGGGGCGGGTCCGGGCACCAAGGGGCTCAGCCTGTTCTTCGTACCCAACTTCCTGTTCGACCCGGAAACCCTCGAACTGGGTGAGCGCAACGGCGTGTACGTCACCGGCCTGGAACACAAGATGGGTATCAAGTCCTCACCCACCTGTGAGCTGACGTTCGGCGCCCACGGCAAGCCCGCCATCGGTTATCTGGTCGGCGGCGTGCACAACGGCATCGCCCAGATGTTCAAAGTCATCGAGAACGCGCGAATGACGGTCGGTGTCAAGGCTGCCGGAACGTTGTCCACGGGCTACCTCAATGCACTGGCCTACGCCAAGGAACGTATCCAGGGCGCGGATCTGACGCACATGGCGGACAAGACCGCGCCGCGGGTGGCGATCATCGAACACCCCGACGTGCGACGCAGCTTGATGACGCAGAAGGCGTATGCCGAGGGACTGCGATCGGTCTATCTGTACACCGCGGCGTACCAGAATGACGATGTAGCGCAACTGGTTTCGGGTGCCGATGCAGACCTCGCGCATCGGGTCAACGACCTGCTGCTGCCGATCGTCAAGGGCGTTGGCTCCGAGCGCGCCTACGAGATGCTCTCCGAATCGCTGCAGACGCTCGGCGGCTCGGGGTTCCTTCAGGACTACCCGATCGAGCAGTACATCCGCGACGCCCGGATCGACGCGCTCTACGAGGGCACCACTGCCATCCAGTCGTTGGACTTCTTCTTCCGCAAGATCATCCGGGACCAGGGCGCAGCGCTCGCGCACGTGTCGGGCCAGATCACGGCCACCATCGACGCTGCGGGCCCGGACCTCAAGCCCGAAACCGACCGGCTGGCAACAGCTCTGGCGGATGTGCAGGCGATGGCCGCCGCGCTGACCGGTTATCTCATGGCCGCCCAGGGCGACTCCGAGCAGCTGTACAAGGTGGGCCTGGGTTCGGTGCGGTTCCTGCTCGCGGTGGGTGACCTGGTGATCGGTTGGCGATTGATCCTCGGTGCCCAGACCGCGCAGGCGGCGCTCGATGGTGCCACCGAGCGCGATCATGCGTTCTACACCGGCAAGGTCGCGGTCGCGAAGTTCTTCGCCAAGAACATGCTGCCGCTGCTGTCGTCGGTGCGCGAGGTGATCGAGACTCTCGACACCGACGTCATGGAGCTGGAGAACTCCGCCTTCTAGGATTTGTGCACGATTTTCCGCGTCTGCCGCGGAAAATCGTGCACAAATCACCAGTCGTGGAAAATGGTCCCAGACCCCACGACCGATGAGGAGACTGCGACGTGCGACGCGACACCCTGGCGTGGCTCGGTGCCCGCGCACTGACCCGCCGCCTGGGTCTGCCGCGAGCCAAGAGCTTCCGGGTGGAACGGTCGCTTCCGGTGCCGATGCGCGACGGCGCGGTACTGCTGGCCGATCACTACGCGCCGCGGACCCGCAAGCCGGCCGGCACGTTGTTGATGCGGGGCCCCTACGGCCGCGACGGCCTGCCCAACCGGGTGTTCGCCGGGCTGTATGCGGGGCAGGGCTTCCATGTCGTGCTGCAGAGCACGCGCGGCACCTTCGGGTCTGACGGCGCGTTCGAGCCCGGTCGGCATGAGGTCGACGACGGTGCCGACACCGTCGAATGGCTGCGTGAACAGCCTTGGTATGCAGGGGAATTCGCCACCGTCGGGGCTTCCTACCTCGGCTTCACCCAGCTGGCGCTGCTGGTTGACCAGCCCGCCGATCTGACCACTTCGGTGATCACCATGGCGCCGCACGATTTCGGCCATTCCGTTTGGAGCACAGGATCATTCGCGCTCGGGGACTTCCTCGGCTGGAGCTATCAGGTGGCTTGGCAGCATCGTGGTGGCTGGATCCGTCAGATGCTCCGCGGTATGGCGACACCGCGAACCCTGAAGCCGGTGCTGGAGACACTGCCGCTCGACCCGGCGGCAGCCGAACTGCTGGGCGGCCGCACCCCGTGGTTCAACGCGTGGCTCGAACAACCGGACCCGTCGTCGCCGTACTGGGCGGAGAACGGTGTGGCGGCGGCACTGGACAACCTGCGTGGTCCGGTGTTGCTGATCACCGGCTGGCAGGACGTGTTCGTGGACCAGACCCTCGAGCAGTACCGACGGCTGCGGGCCCGCGGCGTCGAGGTGGCTTTGACGGTGGGCCCGTGGACGCACGGGTCCGGCGGCACCGAGGCAATCAAGGAATCCGTGCTGTGGCTGGACGGATCCCGCCGCGCCGCGGCTCCGGTGCGTATCTGCGTCGCCGGCGGTGACTGGCTCGACATGCAGGAGTGGCCGCCACCGACCGCCGGACAGGTGTGGCACCTGCACCCCGGCGCGGCGCTTGCCGAGACCGCGCCGGACAGTGGGGCGCCGTCGACATTCATCTACGACCCGGCGGACCCGACGCCGAGTGTCGGTGGGCGCCTTCTGGTTTCCGGCAAGTCCGGCTACATCGACGACACGGAGCTGGCCGAGCGCTCGGATGTCCTGTCCTTCACCAGCCCCGTGCTGCCCGCTGATCTCGACGTCATCGGAACGCCCTACGTCGAACTGGACCACCGCACCGACAACCCGCACGCCGACCTGTTCGTGCGGATCAGTGACGTTGCGCCCGACGGACATTCGACGAACGTCACCGACGGGTACCTGCGACTCACCGCAGCCGATGCGCCCGAGGCGCACTTGCGTCTGGAACTCGATGCGACCGCATACCGATTCGCGGCCGGCCACCGCATCCGGCTGCTGATCGCCGGTGGCTGTTTTCCGCGGTTCGCGCGCAATCTGGGTACCGGCGATCCGCTGGCGACCGCGACGCGGATGGTGCCGTCGGTGCACACCATCGCGCACGGCGAGGGCGGGCAGTCGCGGCTGGTATTGCCCGTCAGCGCACGCTGACGACGACTTTGCCCTTGGCGGAACGGTTCTCCAACGACGCGATGGCGTCGGCGGCCCGCTCCATCGGATACACCTCGGGCACTGGTGGGATCACCGCGCCGGACGCCAGCAGCGGCTCCAGCTCTTCCCATTGCTCGGCGAGATAACCGGGGTGGGTCATCGCCCACGCGCCCCAGCCGACGCCCACCGCGTCGACGTTGTTGAGCAGCAGCCGGTTCACCTTGACCGTCGGGATATCGCCGCCGGTGAATCCCACCACCAGGAGCCGGCCGCCGGGTGCCAGCGACCGCAGGGAATCGGTGAATCGGTCGCCGCCCACCGGGTCGAGGATCAGATCGACGCCCCGGCCGCCGGTCAGCTCACGCACCGAATCCTTGAACCCGTCGGCCAGCACGACATCGGAAGCGCCGGCAGCACGGGCGATCTCGGCCTTGTCCTCCGAGCTCACCACCGCGATGGTGCGGGCGGCCCCGAACGCGGTTGCCAGCCGCAGCGTGGAGGTGCCGATGCCGCCGGCAGCGCCGTGCACCAGCACCGTCTCCCCGGGCGTCAGCCGGCCACGGGTACGCAGCGCGCAGTGCACCGTCAAATCGTTGAACAGCAGTCCGGCGCCGGCCTCGAACGACACCGTGTCGGGCAGTTTGAAGACTCTGTCGGCCGGCAGCGCAACGACTTCGGCCATCGCGCCGGACAGCATGGTCAGCGCCGCCACCCGGTCGCCGGCCGCCACGTGCGCGCCCTCGGGTGCACTCCGGACGACACCCGCGAGTTCGGCGCCGGGGATGTACGGCAGCTCGGGCTTGTGCTGATAGAGGCCCCGCGACTGCAGTGCGTCGGGGAACGCGACCCCGGCGGCATGCACCTCGATCACCACGGCACCGGTGCCGTCAGGTTCGGGAATCTCGTTCAGCTCGGCAGCCTCGGGGCCGTCCAACCGGGCGATCTGAATGGCGCGCATGGTGCTCTTCTCCTCTGGGCATGCCGGTGGTCACTGTCACTTTCGCATGTCATCGTCACGGGCCGCCCCGGGCACCGAGTAAAAGGCCGGCCACCACCAATCCGATGCCCACGACCTCGCCGACCGTCGGAACCTGATCCAGCACCGTGAGACCGATGAGGGCGGCGGTAACCGGTAACAACGCCAACAGGATCGCGAACCTCGCCTGGCCGACCTGGCGGAGGACGATCTGATCCAGGGCGTACGGGATGGCCGTCGACAGCAATCCGACGCCCAGACCGAGCAGCCAGGTGCGGGGGTCGCGGAACACCGCAGCGTTGGTGTGGGCCTGCAGGCCGATGACGACGGGTCCCAAAATGACTGCAGCGGTGGACATTCCGAGGGCGAGGGTGTCCAGGCCGCCGTGGGTGTCAGCCACCCGTTTGCCGACCAGGATGTACCCGGCCCACAGAGCTGCCGCGGCGAGCGCCCACACCACACCGGCGAGCTCAGAGGTGAATTCGATGCCGGCCAGCAGCGCCACCCCGCCCGCGGCGAGAGTCGCCGCGAGGAGGTCGCGTGGCCGGCGTGATCCGAGCGTCGCCACCAGGGTCGGCCCGATGAACTCCACTGCGACGGCGGTGCCCAGCGGTATGCGCGCCAACGCCTCGTAAAACGCGATGTTCATGCCGACGGTGATCAGGCCGAACAAGGTCGCGATCGCGAGCCGACGGCGCGTCAATGGCATCCGCCACGGCCGGCGCCAGGCCGCCAGCACCAGCGCGCCGGCAGCGGCCCGCAGCCACGCCACCGTGGCCGGCTGGGTGGTCGAGAAGACGAACACCCCGATCGCGGCACCGAGGTACTGCGACGCGGCGCCGGTGACAAAGACGAAGGGGACCGACCATCGCGGCAATTGACGGTGCGTCATCCGCGCGACGCCCGACAGTTGTCGACACCGGTCACCCGGCGCAGATTACCGTCGACCTACCATCCGTGGATGATCGACGCACGTGCCGCGGTATTGCTTCGCCCGGGTTCGGCCCCGGAACTGACCGACGTCCAGATCCGCGAGCCGCAGCGCGACGAGGTGCTCGTCGGCGTCAGCGCGGTCGGCATCTGCCACACCGACATCAGCACGGCAGCCCGCTGGCCGGAGAAACGACTGCCCATGGTCTTCGGCCACGAAGGCGCGGGCACCGTCCTGGCTGCCGGTCCAGACGCCCGGATCGACGTCGGCCGGCAGGTCGTTCTGACGTTCGCCAGCTGCGCGCAATGCGCCGCATGCTCGTCCGACACGCCCGCGTACTGCGACAACGCCACGCGCCTGAACATGGCGGGCGACCGTGGTGACGAGACCAGCGCTCTGCGGCTCGACGGCCGGCCGGTTCGCGGTGGGTTCTTCGGGCAGTCCAGCTTCGCCACCCACGCGCTGGCCAACGCGTCCAATGTCGTGATCCTGCCCGACGGCATCGACGCCGCGCTGGCGGCGCCACTGGCCTGCAGCGTGCAGACCGGAGTCGGCGCGGTGCTGAACACCTTGACGGCGGGACCCGACGACGCGCTGGTGGTCTGGGGCGCTGGTGCAGTGGGCCTCTCGGCCGTGATGGGTGCGCGCATCGCCGGCTGCCGCGCCATCATCGCCGTCGATCCGATCGCCGAACGACGTGCACTGGCAATCGAATTGGGCGCGACCGGAGCCGTGGACTCGGCATCGGAGACCTTGCCGGCCGAGATCATGGATCTCACCGGAGGTGGTGCGACGCTGGCTGTCGATACCACCGCGCGCGGCGACGTCATCAGCACCGCGCTGAGCCTGCTGCGCAAGTGCGGCACGCTCGCGCTCGTGGGGCTGGGCGCCCTCACCGCGGAGCTGCCCGTCGGACTGATCCTGGCGAACGGGCTGCGGGTACAAGGCGTCATCGAAGGCGACAGTGAGCCGCACACCTTCATCCCGCGGCTGGCCGGACACGTCCTCCGCGGTGAGTTGCCCGTCGACAAACTGGTACGCACGTACCCGTTCGATCGCTTCGCCGAGGCCTGGTCGGACGCCACGGCCGGTTTTGCCGTCAAGCCCGTGCTGGTTATTTAGGTAGGCTCGCTGGTACGGGATGTCCCGCCGGCAACGTCGCCGAACCCGAACGGAGCAGTATGACCGTCTTCAATCAGTCCCAACTGGTCAAACCCGGACGTCCCGCGGCCCTGCCAACAGGTCGTTCCCTGGAGATCTCAGCGGTCGACGGCACCCGACTGCATGCCGAGGTGTTCGGCCCCGAGCACGGACAGCCCATCGTGTTCGCGCACGGCATCACCTGCGCCATCGGGGTATGGGGCAACCAGATCGCCGACCTGGCGACCGACTACCGGGTCATCGCCTACGACCACCGCGGACACGGACAGAGCGCAGCACCCAAAGGCCGCCACAAGTACAACCTGGACTTCCTGGCGGCCGACCTCGACTCGGTGCTGAGCGCGACGCTGAGGCCAGGGGAGCGGGCCCTCATCGCCGGGCACTCGATGGGCGGCATCGCCATCACGTCGTGGGCGCAGCGCTATCCCCAGCGTGTCGCCGAGTGCGCTCACGCCGTCGCCCTCATCAACACCACGACCGGCGACCTGCTGAAGTTGGTCCAGCTGGCGCAGGTCCCGAACTCCTTGGCGAAGTCCCGGGCCTATGCCGCCGGCCGCATCCTGAAGACCTTCGGCGGGGCCCCGCTGGTGCCGGGTTCACGCAAGGCCGCTCGCCAGTTCGTCGCCATGATCGCGGTCGGTCGTGACGCCGACCCCGCCGTCGCCGACTACGTCTACGAGCTGTTCATGGGCACCTCCGCCGCCGGCCGAAGCGGGTGGGTCAATGCCCTGGTGGACAACCTCGATGCTCATCACATCAGCCTCGACAACCTGACGGTGCCGACACTGGTCATCGGCAGCACCAAGGACCGGCTGCTCCCGATCGCGGCGTCCCGTCGGATCGCCAGGAACGTGCCGAATCTGTGGTCGTTCGTCGAATTGGGCGGCGGGCACTGCGCGAACCTGGAGCGTCCCGACCAGGTGAATCAGCATTTGCGGGCGCTGCTCGTCGGGTCGGCCCACAGCTCGACTGGCTAGGATCGTGATGCCCTAAGGTGATACCGGCGGTACCGGATTTGATCAAGGGAGATTCATGACGGGCGACGGCGAGTTCTTCGATGTGCTGATCATCGGTGCCGGCATCTCGGGCATCGGCGCTGCGTACCGGCTGCACCAGCGGAACCCGCAGTTGACGTATCGGGTCCTGGAACGGCGGACGCGCATCGGCGGTACCTGGGATCTGTTCCGCTATCCGGGGATTCGATCGGACAGCGATATCTTCACGCTGAGCTTCCCCTACCAGGCGTGGACGCGGCCGGAGAACATCGCCGACGGCGATCACATCCGTGAGTACCTGACCACGGCTGCGCATACCCACGGCGTCGACCGTCACATCACCTTCAACACCCATGTGCTGTCGGCCGACTGGGATTCGGCGACCGACACCTGGACCGTACAGACCGTGCAGGACGGTGAAGCCAAGTCCTACCGGGCCCGATTCTTGTTCTGCGGCACCGGTTACTACAACTACGACCAGGGTTACACCCCGGATTTCCCCGGCATCGACACCTTCGCCGGCGACGTCGTCCATCCGCAGTTCTGGCCGGAGTCACTGGATTACGCCGGCAAGAGGGTCGTGGTGATCGGCAGTGGCGCGACGGCCGTCAGCCTGGTGCCCGCCATGGCGAAGACTGCCGCGAAGGTGACGATGCTGCAGCGGTCACCGACCTACCTGATGTCGCAATGGCAGATCGACCCCATGGTCAGCCTGATCCGGAAGCTGTTGCCGCGCAATATCGCTCACCGCATCGTGTGGTTCCGCAACGTGCTCATCGGCGTGCTCAGCTACAACCTGCTCCGCAAGTTCCCCAAGGGTGGCCGTCGGCTCATCCGCAGCCGGGCCGTCGCGGCACTGCCACCCGGCTATCCCGTGGACGTGCACTTCAACCCCAAGTACGACCCGTGGGATCAACGTCTGTGCGCCGTGCTCGACCGGGATATCTTCACCGCGATCGGTGACGGCCGCGCGGAGGTTGTCACCGACCACATCGACCACGTCGACGCGGACGGCATCGTGCTGAAATCCGGTGCCCGTGTCGATGCCGACATCATCGTGACCGCGACGGGACTGGAGTTGCAGGCCCTCGGCGGCATCGCGTTGTCGGTCGACGGAGAAGCGATCACCCCGTCCGACCGATACGTCTACAAGGAGTTCCTGCTCGAGGACGTACCGAACATGGCGTGGTGCCTTGGCTACACGAACGCATCGTGGACCCTGCGTGCCGACATGACGGCGCGCGCCTTCGCGAAGCTGGTGGAGTACATGGACACTCACGGCTACACCCACGCCTATCCGCACTTGGGTGACGTTCCGATGGACGAGAAGAAGACGTTCGACCTCGATGCCGGCTACATCAATCGCAATCCCCACGCGTTGCCCAAATCCGGTACCCACCGTCCGTGGCACGTGCGGCACAACTACGTGCTCGACGTCATCGATCACCGTTTCGACCGCATCGAAGAGTCCATGGTCTTCGGCCGGGTGCGGCAGCGGGTCTGAGCCGTCCTGGCTCAGGATTCCGGTTGCTCGGTGAGCCTGGCCGGCGCTGCCAGCCGCCAGGAGTCGGCGAGGATGTCGGTAAGTTCCTGCTCGTCATCAAGGGCTTCCAGCCGAACCCGCACCCACGACGACGCCGCCTCGTGTCGCGGCACCCAGAACTTGTGCGGTTCGGCGGCGATCAGTTCTTCGCGGTCGAACCTGGGGCAGCGCACCGCAAAAGAGGTCTCATCGTCCGGCACGGTGACGAACATCTTGCGCGCCACGTCGAACGTCGGATGACCCCAACGCTCCTTTTCCGTGGTCTCGGGGAGGGACAGCGCAATGCGGCGCACATCATCGGCGTCGAGCACGGCAATCCTTCCGGACGTTGTTGATGGGACCTTGTTCGTCGAGGCAGCCTACCGTCGTGCGCCGACACCATATGTGCTTGCGCGGGTTAGACGAGGGCGGTGGCCAACTGGTCCACCACGGCCTCGATCTCCGCCGGAGTACGCAGCCGGTCGGGCGCCCACGCCAGCGCGATTTTCGCCGGCGCCCAGGTGCTCTCGTCGATCGGGATCAGCTTGAACTCGGGCGGCGAGAAGATGCGGCCCATCGTCGATGCCGGCGCGTAGCTGACGAGCGCGACGAGGTATCGGTTGAACACGTGGCTGGCCATCTCGAGCTCGCCACCCAGCTGACCGACGGTCCGCACGATGCGCGTGACGCCCCGTTCGTTGAGGCCGCGCGCCATCTGCGCCAGCACCACGGGATTGGGGCGCGCGAAGTCGATCACGACATCGCGGTCCCGCAGGTCTTCGATGGCGATGATGTCGTTGGCTGCCAGCGGATCGTCATACCGCACCGCTGCTGCGCCCGGATAGGTGGCCACCACCCGGTGACGGATGCGTTTGTCGGCCGCGGGCAGGTGGATCAGGCCGAGATCCATGTGCCCGGAAACGAGTTTGGCGATGACCTCCGCTGCTGACCCTGGAACGCTGAACTCAGTGGGTGTCGCAAGGCCGTTGACCGCCTGCTCGAATCTGGCCAGGAAATCCGATGGTGCATAGGCGGTCGCGCCGATGCGAATAGGGTTGGTCTCCTGCGTGATTCGTGACGCGCTGGCCTTCAGTTCCTCGACGCGCCGCAGGATGTCGCGTGCCGGCTCCAGCAGTTGCATGCCCAGCGGCGTCAGGCGCACCTCGTGGTACGTCCGCTCGAAGAGGTCCCCACCCAGCTCACGCTCCAACAGTTTGATCTGTTTGCTCAGCGGTGGCGGCGTGATCATCAACCGGTCGGCGGCGCGCTTGAAGTGCAGCTCTTCCGCGACAGCGACGAAGTAGCGAAGCCGAGTGAAATCGATCTCCATGGGGTGGCGTCGGTTACCGTCCCGAATATTCCGCTGCCGCAGGCACTTCGAGAACGGCGCGGGCAATCAGGTCGTCGATCGCGGCGTCATCCAAGCCGAGTAATTCGGCCGCGACCTCGCGGGTCTGCTCGCCGAGCAGCGGTGCCTGCCCCAGTGGGGGATCGGGGATGAGGTCAGCATGGATTTGCACGTTCTCCATCATGAACGGTGCCGCCCCGTGTGGATGCAGTTCCTCCCGGAATGCCCGCCGTTCCAGGTAGTAATCCCAGGTGGGGACCTCGACGGCGTGCAGCACGGCCCCCGCCGGGACGCCTGCGGCTTGCAGCTGCGCCATCGCGTCGACCGGTTCGTATCGGGATGTCCACGCGCTGAGCGCGGCGTCGACCCGCGCTCGCTGGCGGTCCCGTCCGGCCCGGGAACCCAGCTCCGCGTCGGCGCTCATGTCCGGCCGCCCGATCACCTCGCACAGTGCCGACCAGTCGGCGTCATCGCGGACCGTAACGGCGACCCACGAGTCATCACCCGCGCCGGGAAACAGGCCCCAGGGCGCGTCGTGAGCCGGCTGGCCGTCGTGAGCATGACCGCGACGAGTGAGTACCTCGCCGGCGATGTCGTCAGCCAGGTGGCTGAGCATCACCTCGGATTGCGCGACGCTCGCCGAGCCGCCGCCACCACTACGCTCACGGCGCAGCAGCAGCGCGACGGCACTCAACGCCCCGATCCGCGCAGCCACGTGATCGGGGTACACCGTGACGGTGTCGCAGAAGGCTTCGGGATCATCCGGATAGGTCCACAGCTTGGTGAAGCCCGCCGCCGCGCGAACCAACGGTCCGTAGCCGAGCCGTTTCGCCCACGGTCCGGTGGGTCCGTAGGCAGAGCTGTCGATGACGACGATGCCAGGATTGACCTGCTGAAGCGCTGCGAAATCCATGCCGAGCGCAGCTGCCACGCCGGGTTTGAAGTTGCTCAGGACGACGTCGGACTGCGCGACCAGTTGGTGCGCCAGTGCCCGGCCTTCGTCGGACCGCAGGTCGATTCCGATCGATCGCTTGTTCCGGTGACCGGCGGCGTAGGCCTGCGTCATCCGGGTGAGGCTGATGCGCAGGCCGTCGGGGAAGGCGGAATTCTCGATCTTGACCACGTCGGCACCGAGGTCGGCGAACAGGCGGCCGGTGTCGCTGCCGACGACGATGACGCCGAGGTCCAGTACGCGCAGCCCCTCCAGGGGCAGTCCGAGGCCACCACGGTCACGCCCGGTGAGAGTGGGAGCGTCGCGGAGAAGGCGGTACGACGGTGCGTCGCTGTTCAAGCTGCGGGCGTTCAGACTGCTGGCTCGGTACCCGTCGATCTCGACGACGCCGACCGGTACCGGTGCCGTCATCCCGGGGGCGAGCTCCGTCTCGCGGAAGAATCCGCGCGCGGCAACCTGTTCCGTGGACAACGCCTCGGCCAGGCTGAGGACCGCCGCCGTCGGTACCCCGTGGCGTTGCCCCGCGAGTTCCAGCTCCGCGCGGGTCTTGTCGGCACAGAACTCCTCGATGGCTTCGAACAACGTTGCCGACGCGAAACGCTCGCGGATGCTGTTGAACTTCGGGTCGGCGAATTCTTCCGGCCGCCCCATCCACTCGAACATGCCCTGCCACTGGCGTTTTGCCAGTACGCACATACGGACGTGGCCGTCCTTGCATTTGAAGATCGGATAGCGCTGCTGCTCGGCAACCCAATGCCGCTTCTGTTCGCTGATGGGCACGCCTGCCGCCGCACTGCCCGCCGTACCGAACGGTGGGTCGAGGGTCTGCATCGCTCCCTCGAGTACCGAGAAATCGATGAGATCACCTGTGCCCGTGCGTAACCGATCCAGGAACACGCAGAGGGTGAAGAAGGCAGCCTGGGCTGCGGCAACGTGATACGGCAGGTCCACGCTCGGTGGCACCAGCGGTGCCTGGCCTGGGATGCCGGAGCGTGACAGTTCGCTTGTCAACGCGTGCAGCACGGGAGTGGTGGCCTGCCAGTCGCGATAACGGGTATCGCGACCGAAGTCGCTGATGGACAGGATGACCAACGACGGATGGTCGGCGTGAATCTGCTTGACCGCCAACAACTCTTCGGCTGCCGACCCCGGCCGCGTGTTCTCGATGAGGATGTCGGCGGTCGCCAACAACCCTGCCCACGTCTGCTGTCCGGTCGTGGTCGACGGGTTGATCTCGATGGCGGGGATGCCGTGGCGGTTGATGGCCGTACCGATCGGCACCTCGTCGATGGTCGGTCCGACAGTGTCGGCTGCCGTCACGCCGGCCAGGTCGACCGATGTGATGTTCGCGCCGAGATCGGCCAGGAGCCGGCCGACGGCCGTGATCGGTCCGGCGGTGAGATCGAGAATCTTGATGCCGGCGAGGGGTGGGTCGTAGGTCATGTCCATCAGCTGCGTCGCGCCTGGCGAAACGGGATGTCGCGGTCTGTCTCGGGTTCCTTCGCGAGCCCGAGTACGCGCTCGCCGATGATGGTGCGCTGAATCTGGTCGGTACCCCCGCCGATCGAGGTGAAGAATGCGTTGAGGGACAGGAAGTTCACGTCGTCGGCCTCGGGATTGCCGGGGCCCGCCAACAGTGATGCCGTGCCGATGATGTCGGTCTTGAGTGCGGCTTCCGAGTGCAGGATTCGCGACATCGCCAGCTTGCCCAGTGACATGATCGAACTCGATGTGCCCTGGCTGGTGGACGCCTTGGCGCGAAGGTTGTTGAGCCGGTTGAGTTCCCGCAGCGCCAGCACATTCGCCAGCCTCTCCCGCACCGCGGCGTCGTCGAGGCGCCCGTGCTCGCGGGCGAGTTCGACCAAGCTGTCGGCCTTGGACTTGTTGCGTGACCCGCGTCCGCCATCACCCATGATGGAGCGTTCGTAGGCGAGCGCGGTCTGCAGCACTCGCCAGCCATTGCCCTCTCCGCCAATGAGATTCGCGTGCGGCACGGTGGCATCGGAGATGAACACCTCGTTGAAGTGCGCCTCGCCGGTGATCTGGACCAGCGGCCGTACCTCGATGCCGGGCTGCCGCATCGGGATGATGAAGTAGCTCATGCCCTTGTGCTTGGGCACGTCCCAGTCGGTGCGCGCGATCAGCAGGCCATACTCGGAGGTCGCCGCGCCGGAGGTCCAGACTTTCTGGCCGTTGACCACCCAGCGGTCGCCGCCGCGCACCGCGGTGGTGCTCACCCCGGCCAGATCGGATCCGGCGCCAGGTTCACTGTAGAGCAGGCAGGTGCGGGCCGCTCCGGTCAGAAAGTCACGCAGCAGTTCATGTTTCAGCTCGTCGGAGCCGAATGCGAACAGGGTGTTGGCGGGGATGTTGTGCTTGTCCTGGCAGGCACCCGAGGCTTTGACTGCGCGGAACTCTTGGTGGATGACGGCGGCGAGCTTGCTCGGATAGCCACGGCCGAACCATTCGGCCGGATACGTGGGAACCGCATAGCCGGCGTCGAGAACCTTCTCGCGCCAGGCGATTTCCTCGGGCGAGCTGACCCACGGATCATCCGATGGTGGCAATGCGGTCCAGTTCTGCGCCAGCCAGGCGCGCACCTCGGTGCGCAGTTCGTCGGCATTGGTTGCGGTGGGATTCATCGTGTGCGCCCTCCTGCGCTTTTTGTTGCCAGGTAGCGCTCACGGTGATCACGTGAACTGCCGAACAGTTGGCGCCCGGTGCGAGCCCGGCGCAGGAACAGATGGGCGGGGTGCTCCCAGGTGAAGCCGATACCGCCGTGCATCTGGATCGATTGCATAGCTGTCGTGTGATAGGCCTCCGCACAAGCGAATCCGGCCAGCGCGATGGGACCGTCGGCACCTATCGGATCGGCATCGAACTGCGCGGCGGCATGCTGTGCGGCCGAGGTGGCGGATTCGACTTCCAGCAGCAGATCGGCTGCCATGTGCTTGATGGACTGGAAGCTGCCGATGGGCCGTCCGAATTGGATGCGGGTCTTGAGGTATTCGACGGTGATGTCGAAAAGGTGACGGGCACCGCCGACCTGCTCCCCGGCGAGGGCAATGACCGTGAGAGACAACGCGTGTTCGACGGCGGCCCAGCCGCCGGTACCGATGCGACGGGCCGGGGACTGACTGAAGGTATATGTCGACAGCCGGACGGTGGGATCGAAAACCGCTGCGGCGGTGCGGTTGAAGCCGGGCGCATCCGGAGCGACCTCGAAGATCGCGATGCCGTCGTCGGCCGTCGCCACGACGATGATGACGTCGGCGATCTGCCCATCGAGTACATAGTTCGCGCTGCCGGTCAGGCGGTACTCGCCGTCGTGCTGCGCGGCCTGAACCGCAACACCGTCCGGTGCCCACGTGCCACGGGGACCGGTCACCGCGACGGTTCCGATCGAGGTTCCCGAAGCCAATGCCGGGAGTAACCGCGCCTTGTCCTCATCGGTACCGGCAGCCTGAATCAGTGCTGTGGTGAAGACCGCGCTCGAGAGGAACGGGGCGGGAAGCAGAGCCGCACCGGTGACCTCGGCGACCGCCTCCAACTCCTGCGCGCCCAACCCGACGCCGCCGTAGTCGGGGTCGACGATCAGACCAGCGACGCCCTGGGCGGCCAGCTTGTTCCAGAGGTCGCGGTCGAATCCGTCATCCGAGTCCATGACCCGGCGCACGTCGGCTTCGGTGCAATGCTCGTGGAGTAGGTCTTTGACGGCTGCGGCGAGTTCGGCGCGATCGGCCACGCTCATCGTCATGTGTTCACCCTTCTGCATGGCAGGTCTGTGCGCCGTGCCAGGTCCATGCAATGTCGTCGCCGCCGCCCTGTAAATCGCATTGTGCGACACCTACACGTTTCCATCGGGGACATCTGCGGCTTCCGAGGGCGATTGGATGTCCCAAACGCTCATGCATGGGTTTCCGTGCTGGTCGTTTACAGCGCAGGCCCGGTGCCGCGAAGGTGGACGCATGCCTCTTGATCCCAGGACCCCGGTGCTCGTCGGCTACGGCCAGGTCAGCCAGCATGACGAGAATCCCGGTGGCGAGCCGGTCGACCTGATGGAGGCGGCGGCACGTGCCGCCGCTGATGCGCGCGTCCTGGAGGCGGTGGACGCTGTCCGGATCGTCAACCTCCTGTCGGTGCGTTACCGGGACCCGGGTCTGTTGTTGGCTCAACGCATCGGGGCGTCCGATGCCGTCACGCGGTACAGCCCGGTCGGCGGCAATGTGCCGCAGTCGCTGGTGAACCAGGCGTGCCTGGACATCCAGCAGGGCCGCAATGACGTCGTGTTGATTGCCGGTGGCGAAACGTGGCGGACCCGGACGCGGTTGAAGGCGCGCGGTGAGCGGCTGGCGGGAACCGAGCAGGACGAGTCGGTGCCGCTCGCTCCCAGCGACCCCGAATTCACCATGGCCGGGCCCGCCGAGCTCCGGATCGGTCTGGTGGCGCCGTCACACGTGTATCCGATGTTCGAGCAGGCCCTGCGGATCGCCGCAGGGGAGGCCCCCGAGGGACACCGGCGCCGGATCGGCGAGCTGTGGTCGCGATTCAGTCAAGTGGCGCACGGTAATCCGCACGCCTGGAGCCACGAGGCAGTGCCCGCCGAACAGATCTGGCAACCCGGACCGGACAACCGGATGATCAGCTGGCCGTACACCAAGCTGATGAACTCCAACAACATGGTCGACCAGGGGGCCGCCCTGATTCTCACCTCGGTAGCCAAGGCCGAAGCGCTGCAGATTCCCAGGGACCGTTGGGTTTTCCCGCACGCCGGCACCGACGCTCACGACACCTATCTGATCGGGGAGCGGGCGAGCTTCTCCGGTTCGCCGGCGATCCGGATTGCCGGTCGCCGGGTACTCGAACTCGCCGGGTTCGGCATCGACGACATTCATGCGGTGGATGTGTACTCGTGCTTCCCGTCGGCGGTGCAGGTGGCCGCGCGAGAGCTCGGTCTGGGTCTCGATGATCCGGCGCGGCCGCTGACGGTGACCGGTGGTCTGACGTTCGCGGGCGGGCCGTGGAACAACTACGTCTCGCATTCGATCGCCACCATGGCCGAGCGGCTGGCGGCCCAACCCGGCCAGGTCGGTCTGATCACCGCCAACGGCGGGTACCTGACCAAGCACAGCTTCGGCGTCTACAGCGCGCAGCCGCCCGCGCACGAATTCCGTTGGGAAGACGTGCAATCGGAGGTCGACGCCGAGCCGACGGTGGTGGCCGAGGCCGATTGGTCGGGCACCGGGACCGTCGAGACGTGGACGACGCCGGTGACGCGTGAGGGCGTGCCCGAGAAGGTGTTCGTCGCCGTCCGCACGCCCAGCGGCAGCCGGGCGTTGGCGGTGATCACCGATGCTTCGCAGGCCGCGGCCAGCACCCGCGAGGATCTCGCCGGCGCGACCGTGACCGTCAAACCGGACGGCACCGCCGGGCTGGATTGACGTGCTCGCGCGGAATCAGTGACGGCGCTTCCACCGCCGATACTCCTCGGGTAGGCACACCGCGCACGGGCGGTATCCCGCAGCGACGGCATCGGTTTCGTCGGCGAAGAACACCCGGTTGGCGCGGTAGCCGCCGGCGGCGATGGCCCGCAGTGCCGACGGGCAATCGAGTCGCCCGTAGAGCTTGTTGCGCCGGTGGCCGCCCAGGCGCCCCGGTGTCGCACTGGCGTAGGGCCGTCCGTGGGCGTCGATGAGCGTGTACCGGCTCACGCGGCGTCGTGGAAGATCAGGCCGAGGGTCATGCGGGATCCCGAGCGCAGGGTCGAAACACCGTGGCGCACAGGGCCGACGGCCCACCCTCTTTTCGATGCCACCGGACGTTCGCGCGTGGTGATGACGAGCCCGTGCCCGAACGGGATGGAGATGGCGGAGCCGCGCGACTGAGCGCGGGGCCGCTGCTCGTACAACAGGAATTCGCCCCCGGTGTAGTCGACCTCCGGGCGGGTCAGGTTGATGACGACCTGAAGCGGAAAGACCAAGTCCCCGTACAGGTCCTGGTGCAGTGCGCACCAGCCGCCGGCACCGTACTTCAGCAGCAACGCGGTGGTTCTCGTTTGGCCCGCCCGGTGGCAGGTCTGGAGCCAGTCGTCGAAACTGTCGGGCCATGGTGGGTCGCGGCGCAGCCTTGTCCACCAGTCGCGGGCGATCGGCAGCAGCCGAGGGTAGAGCGCGTACTTGAGCTCGGTGACGAGCTCGGGGTAAGGCCGGTGGAAGTAGCGGTACTGGCCTTCGCCGAACCGGTAACGGGCCATGTCGATGGTCGACCGGAATCGGGCCGCATCGGGGTAGATCGCCGCCAGCTCGGCGGCCTCGGCCGGGGTGACGAGAGGTCCGGTGAGCGCGCCGCCGACGGTCTCGAGTTCGGTGCGGACGGCGCCCCAGTCGGTGCCGGCGACGCGCTGCTGCCAGACGCTCACGCCGCGGCCTCCAAATCCAGCAGGAGACGCTTGGCCGCCGGGCCGCCGAGGTAACCGCCCATCGCACCGTCGCTGCGGACCACCCGATGGCACGGAACCACTACGGGCAGTGGGTTTTTCGCACATGCCGTGCCGACGGCGCGGACGGCCTTGGGGCTGCCGGCCAGCGCGGCGACGGCCGCGTAGCTGGCCGTCTGCCCGTAACCGATCTCCGGCAGATGGTGCAGCACGGCGGCGCGGAATCCGGCGGCGAGCCGCCAATCCAGCGGGACGTCGAAGACTCGGCGGGCCCGGGCGAAGTACTCGTCGAGTTCACGGGCCACCGCGTCGAGTCGGGCCGGCGCCCGCAGGATGCGCGGGCTCACCTTGTCGGCAAGCTGCTGCAGCACGGCGTCATGGTCTTCGGCGGCGTAGGCGACACGGACCAGGCCCTGGTCGGTGGCTGCCAGGAGCAGCGGTCCGACGGGGCTGTCCACGGTGCGGTAGGCGAGGTCGAGGACCCCGTCGCGCTGGGCGGCCGCGGTCAGCTGGGTGTGCAGTTCGGCCATCCGGTCCGGGTCGATGCCGGTGCTGCGCTCCAGGTCGCTGGTGATGATTTCGCCGTTGATCATTGCGGGCTCCTTCCGGTGTTCCGCGGCGGCGCGGCAACTTCGACGAGTTCGCCGAGGTAGGTGCGTCGGAGCGTGGCGATGCCGTCGCTGGCGGCGCGGCGTGCGGCCGCGGCGGTGCCGCCGAGAATCTCGGCGATCTCGTTGTAGGGCAGTCCCGCGAGGTAGTGGTACGCCACGGCGTGCTTCTGTTTGGACGGCAGCCCGTCGACCGCGGCGGCCAGGTCATCGAAGTCGCGGGTCTCGCCGGGCCGCGATGGCTCGGGTACGACGTCAGTGGGAATCGGCCGGCGGGTCCGGGCTCTGGTGATGTCGATGGCCTTGTGGTGTGCGATGGTCACCAGCCAGGCCTCGAGATTCGCCGCCACCGGTAGATCGGGATAGGCCTTCAGGGCTGCCAAGAACGTCTCTGACCAGGCGTCGTCGGCGTCGTGCGCACCGACAACGGCGCAACAGACCCGAAAGACCGTGGGGCCATGGTCGCGCACCACGGTCTCGAAGGGCGGTTTGGCTTTCACACCCAGTAGACGCTCCCTCGTCGGCATTTGTGAGGTGGCGATCCTCACAGCTGTACCGATGCTAGGTGCGCGGGAAGCTATGCGGCGGAGGTGGTCCTACCCACTCAACGTGGACAACGAAACAGACTGATCGGCGAGCACCCCGACGTCGACCGGTCGCTGCGACCGGATGATCTTCTTGATGTCGTCGAGGCCTTCCCACACGTTGACGTTCATGCCGGCCAGCACTCGGTGTCCGCCGTCCAGCCAGAACATCGTGAATTCGCGGGTGCCGAGATCGCCGCGGGTGACGACCATCTGGTACTGCGGTGCGTAGCCGACGTACTCCATCCCGAGATCGAACTGGTCGGTGAAGAAGTACGGCAACTCATCGTAAGTGCCTGGCGTGCCCAGCATTCCGGCCACGGCGACCGCCGGCTGCTTGAGGGCATTGGCCCAGTGCTCGGTGCGGATCGGGACGCCGAACAACGGATGCTCGGCGGCGGCGATGTCGCCGACGGCGAAGACGTCGTCGTCGCTGGTCTTGAGTGATTCGTCGACGGCGAGGCCGCCGTCGGCGATCACCAGCCCGGAGCGTTCGGCGAAGTCGACGTTCGGCAGGGCGCCGACCGCGACGAGGACCGAGTCCGCTTCGACGGTGGACCCATCGCCGAGCCGCAGCCCCGTCGCCCGGTGATCGGCGGTGGTGATCTCATCGACCGTCGTGTCCAACCGCAGATCGACACCGTGGTCCCGGTGCAGGCCGACGAACACCTCACCGGCTTCCCGCCCCAGGGAGGCCTGCAACGGCAGCGCAGCGGATTCGACTACCGTGACGTCGGCGCCCAGCCCGCGGGCACTGGCCGCGACCTCGAGCCCGATCCAGCCGGCCCCGACGATCGCCAGCCGCCGGCCTTCGGAGAGTTGAGCCAACAGTTCGGTGGCGTCGTCGATGGTCCGCAGGTAGTACACGCCGTCGGCGTCGGAGCCGGGGATCGGAGGCTTGCGGGCGCGGGATCCGGTGGCCAGCAACAACTTGTCGTAGTGCTCGTGATCGCCGGAATCGAAAGCAACCATGTGCGCGGTGCGGTCGATCGTGGTGACCTCGGTGCCCAGACGGAGGTCGACGTCGTGTTCGGCGTACCAGCTCTTCGGCTGCACGGTGAACTCTTCGACGGTCTTCTTGCCTGCCATGAATTCTTTGGACAGCGGCGGGCGTTCGTAGGGCAGTCGGTCTTCGGCGCCGAACAACACCACCTGTCCGCCAAAATCCTTGCTGCGCAGCGATTCCGCGGCCTTTGCGCCCGCCAGCCCGCCGCCGATGATCACAAATGTTGGTGAGCCGGCCATGTCGAGATTCCCTTCGTCGATGTGAATGTGTGCTTGCGGAGCTAGGTTTCGATACGCCGGCGCAGGTCGTCGTCGAGTGACGCGCGGACGAGTGCGGCGGCCAGCCGGGCATTCCGGTTCGGGGCCAGACCACCAAGCGTCCGCGCGTCCGTCGGCAGGCCCAGCGACTTCGCGGTCGAGAGCGCGCGATCATCGAAATACGGTTGCGCCCAGGTCCAGACGTCCTGGATTTCGCGCAGAAAGATGTCGGCGCCCGTCCGCCCGATCCCGTCGAACTCTTGCAGGGCCTTGCCGGCCGCCTGCACGTCGTGGTGGGCCCTGACCCGCAGGTTGCGCAGGTCGCCGCCATACTCGTCGGTGACCCGGGTCGCGATGCGCGTCATGCGGGTGGCCGAACTCTCGTCGTACCTGGCATATCCCGCGCGTCCGAAGGCGCGGATCATCTGCTTTCGGTCGGCATCGAGAACGGCGGCGGGGGTACGCAGCCCGGCGCGGAACAATTCGCGCGCCGCGGCGACCGCGACGTCCGCGGCGATGGGCTTGCTGGCGAGCATGCACAACGACAGCAGCTTGAACAGCGGCATCGGCTTGTCGCGGAGCGTGATCCCGGCGTCTTCGGCATACGTCGTACCGGCTGCGTCGAGCAACCGCGCGACGATCTGTCGATCCCGTGCCATATCCCATGGCATACCCGGCCGCGCGGTGCGCAAACGCCTACTTGGGCGGCAGCGTCCCCGCGTAACCGATGCCCCGGTCGACCCAGCCCTGAAGCTGCCGTTTGGTTTTCAGGCCGTCCGGCGCCACGCGCAACCAACCGCGCAGCTCGCGGCCACCCATCACCATCAGCTCGACGTGGTCGCGTCCCAGCAACTTGTCCGTGTCGTCGGGCGCAACCCGGACCAACAGGCCACTGTCACGACTCGCCGCCACTGACATGTGGCCGTTGAGAAGAAAAGCCAGCCCGCCGAACATCCGTTTTTCTTCGATGCCGCCAACCGGACCGAGCAGCTCACGGATCCGGTTGGCCAGATCCTCGTCGTAGGGCATGTGGTCAGTCTGGCACCGATCAGGCGGCACCGTCGGCTTTGGCTATCTTGCCGCAGCACGGTCAGCGAACACGTTAGATTCCACAGGTGCTGATCGCGGCGGTGCGGGACCTGCAGTGGCGGCGCCGCCGATTTCTCATCGCGGTCGTCGGAACTTCCTTCGTGTTCGCGATGACCCTGGTGCTCACCGGCCTGGCCAACGGGTTCCGGGTGGAGGCCAGTAACACGGTCAACGCCCTCGGCATCGACTACTTCATGATCCAGAACGGGGCGGCCGGACCGTTCCTGGGCTCGTCGCCATTCGCTCAGACCGAAGTCGAACGCGCACAGAAGCTTCCGGGCGTCCAGGCGGCGGCCGCGGTCGTCTATGCGGGCACGACGGCGCTCGACAACGGCACCCCGCGGACCATGAACCTGTTCGGCGCCCCGACCACCGGGCCCGGCATGCCGGCGATGTCGCAGGGCCGCCCGCCCGCCACACCCGACGAGATCGCGGTGTCGTCGACGCTTGGTCGCCGGATCGGCGACCAGATGCACATCGCGTCGCACACGCTGCGGGTGGTGGGGATCGTCAACAACTCCACCGTGCTGGCGCAACAGCCCAACCTGTTCCTGACGACCGTGGGTGCGCAGCGCCTGGTGTACGGCGGGCAGCCTGTCATCGCGTCGGTCGGCATCCGGGGTCACCCGACCAAGGCACTCGACGGTTACCGGTTGGTGGACCGCCACGGCGCGATCGACGACATGATGCGGCCGCTGAAGGTCGCAGTCGATGCCATCAGCATCATGGCCGTCCTGCTCTGGGTGGTGGCCGCGACGATCATCGGCATGTTCATCTACATGTCGGCCATGGAACGCACTCGGGACTTTGCGGTGTTCAAAGCCGTTGGGGTGAAGACGAATTCGATGATGGCCGGGCTGGCGATGCAGGCCGTTTTCGTTGCCGTTTTCTCCGCGGCAATCGGGGTGCTGCTGGCGATGGTGCTCGGCCCGATGTTCCCGATGCGGGTGGACGTGCCGGCCGGGGCCTACCTGTTGTTGCCCGTCGTGGCCATCACCATCGGGCTCGTCGCCAGCCTGGCGGGCATGCGTAGAGCAGTGACAATCGATCCGGCGATGGCATTCGGGGGGCCATAGACCATGAGCGGCTTACAGATTCGCGACCTGGTGGTGGAGTACGGCAAGTCCGCGGACAAGGTCAGGCCCATCGATGATTTCGAACTCGAGCTGTCGGCCGGATCACTGGCGATCCTGTTGGGGCCCAGCGGTTGTGGCAAGACGACACTGCTCTCGTGCATGGGCGGGATCCTCAAGCCCACGTCGGGCCAGATCCTGTTCGACGGCATCGACGTCACCGCACTCGGACCCAAGGCCCTCACCGACTACCGCCGCAACACCGTCGGCATCGTGTTCCAGGCCTTCAATCTGGTGCCCAGCTTGACGGCCGCGGAGAACGTGATGGTGCCGATGCGCGCGGCGGGGATGAGCCGCGGCGCGGCCCGGCAGCGCGCCGCGGAACTGCTGGACCGCGTCGGGCTGTCACATCGGATGACGCACCGGCCGGGCGACTTATCCGGCGGGCAGCAACAGCGGGTTGCGGTGGCCCGGGCCATCGCGCTGGATCCGCCGCTGATCCTGGCCGACGAGCCGACGGCGCATCTGGACTTCATCCAGGTCGAAGAGGTGTTGCGGCTCATCCGGGAACTGGCCGACGACCGCGTCGTGGTGGTCGCCACCCATGACAGCCGCATGCTGCCGTTGGCGGACCGCGTGGTCGAACTCGTCCCGACCGTCTCGAGCACGGAACGTGAGCCCGAGGTCTTCGAGCTCGACGCGGGTGATCTGGTGTTCGAGCAGACCACCATCGGCGATCTGATCTACGTCGTCAAGGAGGGCCGGTTCGAGATCACCCGTGAGATGCCCGATGGCGAGACGATGCTGCTGTTCACCGCCGGACCGGGCGAGTACTTCGGCGAGATCGGGCCGCTGTTCGGCATTCCGCGCACGGCGACGGTGCGTGCCGTCACGGACGGGGTCGTCGTCGGTTACACCGTGAAGGACTTCCGCGCCCGGCTCGGTCCCGACCGCATCCACGAACTCATCGAGCACCGCGCGATCCACCTGGCCGACGTCCCGCCGTCGGCCGACATCGCCTGAGAATCAGTCCAGGTCGACGCGCACCGACAGCAGGTCGGTGCCCATCACCCGGACGACGGCGCTGTTCAGCTGGGGGAGTTGCCGCAGCCGGGCGACCGGGTCGTCGCCGGGTACCAGGTGGGCGGTGCCGCTGCGCCATTCACCGTTGATGCGGACGCGCACAGCGGGATTCGCCTTGATGTTGCGGACGAAATCGGCGTGGTCGCCGTGCTCGGACACCAGCCAGAACGCGCCGTCGATCACCCGGCCGCCGATCGCGGTGTGCCGTGGTTCGCCGGACTTGCGCCCGATGGTCTCCAGCATGGTCACCGGCAGCTGCCGGCCCACGGGGTTGACGAGGCGACGCTGGACAGTGTGGACCACGCGGCGTTTCACTTCGTTGAGGTTGGGCATGTGCTCATCTAACGCGAACAGGCCCAAATGTCCTACCACCGTGAGGTGAACAGGAGCATTTGAGCCTGCCCGCGTTATTCGATTGTCAGGCCGCCACCGTGGCTGTCTCCGCGGCCGGCTCCAGCGCCAGGGCGATGATGTCGGCCACGTCGGTCATGGGCCGCACATCGAGTGCGTCCAGGACCTCGGCCGGCACGTCGTCCAGATCCGGCTCGTTGCGCGACGGGATGAAAACCGTTGTCAGCCCGGCACGTTGGGCTGCCATCAGCTTCTGCTTGACCCCACCGATGGGCAGCACCCGCCCGTTCAGCGTGACCTCGCCCGTCATCCCGACGTCGGAGCGAACCTGGCGTCCGGTCGCCATGGAGACCAGCGCGGTCACCATCGTGACGCCCGCGGACGGACCGTCCTTGGGCACCGCGCCCGCGGGCACGTGGACGTGGATGCGGCGATCCAGCGCTTTAGGATCGACACCCAGCTCCGCCGCGTGCGACCGCACGTAGGACAGCGCGATCTGCGCCGACTCCTTCATCACGTCGCCCAGCTGACCGGTCAGCTGCAGACCCGGTTCGCCGTCGTTCGAGCCGGCCTCGATGTAGAGGACGTCGCCGCCCATGCCGGTGACGGCCAGGCCGGTCGCCACGCCCGGCACCGCGGTGCGCTCGGCCGACTCCGGCATGAACCGCGGACGGCCCAGGTACTCGACCAGATCCGGTTCATCGACAGTGACCGCGTCGACCCCGGACGCCAGCCGCGTCGTCACCTTCCGCAGTGCCTTGGCCAGCAGTCGCTCGAACTGTCGCACGCCCGGCTCGCGGGTGTAGTCGGCGGCGATCTTGCGCAGCGCCGCGTCCGTCACCGTCACCTCGTCCGTGGTCAACGCCGCCCGCTCGGCCTGCCGGGGCAGCAGGTAATCCCGGGCGATGGCGACCTTGTCGTCCTCGGTGTAGCCGTCGAGCGTGATCAATTCCATACGGTCCAGCAGCGCGCTGGGGATGTTCTCGATGACGTTGGCCGTCGCCAGGAACACCACATCCGACAGGTCCAGATCCAGGTCCAGGTAGTGATCCCGGAACGTGTGATTCTGCGCCGGGTCCAGCACCTCCAGCAGCGCTGCCGCCGGATCGCCGCGGTAGTCCGAGCCCACCTTGTCGATCTCGTCAAGCAGCACAACGGGATTCATGGAACCGGCCTCGCCGATGGCCCGCACGACGCGACCCGGCAGCGCGCCGACGTAGGTGCGCCGGTGCCCGCGGATCTCGGCCTCGTCGCGCACACCGCCCAGGGCGACGCGGACGAACTTGCGGCCCAGCGCACGTGCCACCGACTCGCCCAGCGACGTCTTGCCGACGCCGGGCGGACCGGCCAGCACCATGACGGCGCCCGAACCCCGGCCGCCGACGACGGCCATGCCGCGCTGGGCACGGCGGGCCCGCACCGCCAGGTACTCGACGATGCGGTCCTTCACGTCGTCCAGTCCGTGGTGGTCGGCATCCAGGATCGCCCGGGCGGCCGTCAGATCC
>Ga0265327_10001080_pt1 | contig 37981 bp, 31 predicted proteins | sample 41621metaG_FD_202089 | JGI IMG/M metagenome (GOLD analysis project Ga0265327, IMG submission 202089) | Rhizosphere microbial communities from Carex aquatilis grown in University of Washington, Seatle, WA, United States - 4-16-21 metaG | ecosystem: Host-associated > Plants > Roots > Rhizosphere...
AACCGGGTCAACCCGCTGGGCCTCTACGACCTTGACCGCAACATCCGCCCGGTGGGCCGATGCTACAAGGAGCTGATCGCCTCCTGGCGCACGGTGCTGCCGACCCAAAGCATCTGCCTGACGGTGCCGGTGATCCCGCCCTCCGAATATGAGGAGGTGACCGCCATGCGCCAGCGCATCCGGGCGCTCGAGCACCTGGACGGTCCTTCCACCGAGCCGGCCGTCGCGGAGCAGAGCTGATGCAGAGATATGAGGGCAAGACCGCCATCGTCACCGGCGGCTCCAGCGGCATCGGCCTGGCCATCGCCAAGCGCCTGGGCCAGGAGGGCGCCCGCGTGGTGGTGGCCGCGCTCGGCAACTCCTCGATCGAAGGCGCGGTGGCGCAGGTCAAGGCGGCCGGGGCTCCGGACGCCATCGGCTGCGCCTGCGACGTGTCGGACGAAGGCCAGGTGGACGCCGCCGTGAACGCCTGCACCGACCGCTTCGGCCGGCTCGACGTGATCGTCAACAACGCCGGCCTCATGACCTTCAAGACTCTGGAGGACTTCACCCAGGACGACTGGCTGAAGGTGCTGGGCGTCGACCTCTTGGGCGCCATGCACTTCACGCGCCAGGCCTTCGTACGCATGGGTCCGGGCGGCGGGGCCATCGTCAACGTGGCCTCGGTGCATGCGGTGATGACCACGCCGAACGTGGCCCCCTACGCCGCCGCCAAGGCGGCCCTGCTGTCGCTGACCCGCTCGACCGCCATCGAGGGCAAGGCCAAGGGCATCCGCGCCAACGCCATCCTGCCGGGCGCCATCGACACGCCGATGCTGTGGGCCAACCCGAACCTGAAGTCGGGCGCCGAGAAGCTCGACCCCAAGGATGTCGGCAAGCCCGAGCACATCGCCGCGGCGGTGGCCTTCCTGGCCTCCGACGACGCAGCCTTCGTCACCGGCGCCAGCCTGGCGGTGGACGGGGGGCGGCTGGCTCAGTTGTGACGTGACGCAGAACGGCGTTACGCGCTAAAGTGGCGCTTCGAAACAGGAGGCCGTCATGATCCCTCTGATCTTCGCCGCCGCGGTGGCCCTTGCCGAGCCGATCCAGCAACCTCCGGGCGTGACCGCGCGCGTTCTCACCTTCCGGGCCGCGCCCATGGGGCCGCTAGGCCTTTTCGGCAAGCCGACCGTCGACGCCAACGGCAAGCTGGTGAGCTGCAATCGCTCCGTCACCCAGACCCTCGGGCCCAATGGAAGCGCCCTGAAGAAGCTGACGGAGTTGCCTCCGGGCGTCGAAGAGCACGCCGTCCTGCGCATGGTGGACGGCTGCCCGGTTCGCGAAGTCGTTTATGCCGGACAGGTCTATTACCTCGACGCTCCGAACGGCGGCCTTGAGCGCGATCTTCGTGGATCCAGGATCCCCCGTCATTGAGGCGGCTCTGACTTTGCGTCGGCCCGCCGACTCCTCCGCCTGAACTTTTGCTGCGACTGCGAGTTACGGACCTCAGGCGCCGAACAGCAGTCAGGCTCTATGCATGCCCAAGTTGGAATTGTGGGGCGGTCACGAGTGCACCGTGAACCGGGTGCACGACCTTTACCGCGACCAGACCGTGCTGTCCGGCCACCAGGACCGGAACTCCGATCTCGCTCTGTTCGCCAGCCTGGGGATCACGGCCCTGCGCTATCCCGTGGTGTGGGAGCGCGTGGCGCCGAGCGCGCCCGGCGAGCGCGACTGGACCTGGACCGATGACCGGCTGGCCGAAATCCGCCGCCTCGGCATGCGCCCGATCGCCGGCCTGCTGCACCACGGATCGGGCCCGGCCTACACCAGCCTGGTCGCCGACGACTTCGTCAGCCTGTTCGCCGACTATGCGCAGGCGGCCGCCGAGCGCTACCCGTGGATCGAGGACTGGACGCCGGTCAACGAGCCCCTGACCACCGCCCGCTTCTCGGCCCTCTACGGCCATTGGTATCCTCACGCCCGTGACGAGCGTCTGTTCTGGATCGCCTTCCTCAATCAGATCGATGGGACGCGGCAGGCGATGACCCGCATCCGTGCGGTCAATCCCGCTGCGCGGCTGATCCAGACCGAGGACCTCGGCCAGACCTACAGCACCCCTCCCCTGGCCGAACAGGCCGCCTTCGACAATCACCGGCGCTGGCTGACCTGGGACCTGCTGGCCGGCCGGGTCGACCGCGATCACCCGTTCTGGGCGCGCTTCAAGCGCTTCGGCCTGCAGGACCGGCTGAAGGTCATCGCCGACGCCCCCTGCCCGCCGGACGTGGTGGGCGTGAACCACTACCTGACTTCCGAACGCTTCCTCGACCACCGCATCGAGCGCTATCCGCCGGATCGGCGCGGCGGCAACGACTTCGTGCCCTATGCCGACGTTGAGGCGGTGCGGGTGATGAACCCGCCGCCGGTGGGGCTGGCGGGACTTCTGGAACAGACCTGGGACCGCTACGGCCTGCCGTTGGCGGTGACGGAGTCGCACAACGGCTGCACCCGCGAGGAGCAGATGCGCTGGACCCTGGAGGCCTGGCGCGCGGCCGAGCGGCTCAACGCCCGGGGCGCCGACGTGCGGGCCGTGACCGCCTGGGCCCTGCTCGGCAGCTATGACTGGAACAGCCTCTTGACCCAGCCCGCCGGCCATTATGAGGCCGGCGCCTTCGACCTGCGCGGGGGCGCGGCGGAGGGTGCGGCCCCTCTGCCCAACGCCATGACCCAGATGCTGTCCGACCTGGCGGCCGGGCGAGAGACCCATCCGGTGGCGCGCGGACAGGGCTGGTGGCGTCGAGACGTGCGCCTGGAGTTCCAGCCGGCGAGCCTGGTGGCCAATCCGCCGCCGCCCGAGCGTCACTTCGACCCCGAACCTGCCCCAGCCTCGCCCATCCTGATCGCCGGCGCCACCGGCACCCTGGGCCAGGCCCTGGCGCGCGCCTGCCGTCTGCGCGGCTTGGCCTATGTGCTGACCGACCGCCGCCAGATGCCACTGGACGACGCCGAGGCCATCGCCGCCGTGCTCGGCCAGCACCGGCCCTGGGCGGTGATCAACGCCGCCGGCTGGGTGCGGGTGGATGACGCCGAGCTCGACCCGGACGGCTGCCGCCTGGCCAACACCCTGGGCGCGGTGAACTTGGCGCGGGCCGCCGCCGAGGCCGGCGCCCACTACACCAGCTTCTCCTCCGACCTGGTGTTCGGCGGCCAGCTCGACCGTCCCTATATCGAGAGCGACGCCACCCGCCCGCTCAACGTCTACGGCGCCACCAAGGCCGAGGCCGAGCGCCAGGTTCTGGAACTGGGCGGCCGGGCCCTGATGGTGCGCACCGCCGCCTTCTTCTCGGCCGACGACCCGCACAACTTCGCCGCCGAGGTGGCCAGACAGCTGTCGGCCGGCCGCACTCTGCGCGCGGCCGCCGACCTGGTGATCACGCCCACCTACGTGCCGGACCTGTGCCACGCCGTGCTCGACCTGGTGATCGACGGCGAGACGGGACTCTGGCATCTGACCCACGGCGACGCGGTGAGCTGGGCCGAGTTCGCCCAGGTCCTGGCCGAGGCCCAGGGGCTCGACCGCCGGCTGGTGCGGCCCACGCCGGGCTGCGACCTGGGCTGGCGCGCGCCGAGGCCCAGCCGCGTCCCGCTGTCCACCGAACGCGGCCGCCGGCTGCCCGACCTGGCCATGGCCATCGGCCGCTACGGTGAGCGGATGCAGGAGGGCGGCGCGACGCGGCGCCCCGCCGAGACCGGCGGAGGCCGCGTCGGCTGGGTCGCCTAGGGGTTCTGCACGAAGAAAGTGAAGCTCCCCTTGGCGTCATCGCCCGACGCCGACTTGGCCTCCCACGACAGCAGGTAGGGCCCGGCGACTGGCCAGGGGTTGGGCGCGGGGCTCACCGAGACCGTGGCGCCGGACCGAACCGGGGCCGGCAACCGCATGCGGCGGCCGTCGGCGTCGAGCAGCTCCATCTGGACGCCGTTCTGGGCCACGGGCTGATCGAAGGTCAGGCGGATCTGCTTCGGCCAGGGGCGGAAGCCGCTGTTGGTGTCCGGGTTCGACGAGACCAGACGCGGGGCGGCGGCCAGGGCCGCCGGGGTGGACAGCGCCGCCACGGCCAGGCCGAGAGCGGCGGTACGCAGGACAGGCGAAAGTGTCATTCGTCACCTCCACATATCAAGGATCGGGAACGTCGCCTCACGACATTCCGAGCGTCGATATAGGCAGGGGATGACGGATTTGAAGCCCCCGGACAGGCTTCCTATTCGACCGACCGCAGGCGCTCGAGAGCCGCCTTCAGCTTGGCGACGGCCGCCTCGGCCTCGGCCAGGCGCTCGCGGTTTTCCTCGACAACCTCTTCCGGCGCGCGGGCGACAAAGTCGGGATTACCCAGCTTCTTGCGCGTGCGGTCGGCGTCGGCGTCGAGCGTCGCGATCTCCTTGGCCAGGCGCGCCTTCTCGGCGGCCAGGTCGACGAACCCGGCGATCGACAAGGCCGCGGTGGCCTCGCCGATGACGAAGGGCGCCGCCCCCTTGGGCGCGGTCTCAGCCTCGCGCACGGAATCCAGCCGCGCCAGCGACACGATCAGTTCGCGGTGACGGTTCAGGCGCTCCTTGGTGACCGCGCCGGCGCCGATCACCGTCAGGGGCGCGCGCGCCGAGGGCGGCACGTTCATCTCGGCGCGGATCTGGCGAACCTCGGTGACGAGGTCGACCACCCAGCCGATTTCAGCCTCGGCCTCGGCGTCGATCCAGGCCGCGGGCAGCTGCGGCCAGGGGGCGGAGATCAGCAGCGACGGGCGCTTGACCCCGCCTTCGCCGAGCTTGTCCCACAGCTCCTCGGTGATGAACGGCATCACCGGGTGCAGCAGCTTCAGGGTGACTTCCAGGGCCCAGGCGGCGGTGGCGCGAGTCTCGGACTTGGCCGCCTCGTCCTCGCCGTTGAGCACCGGCTTGGAGAGCTCCACGTACCAGTCGCAGAACACGTTCCAGATGAAGCGATAGAGGGCGTTGGCCGCATCGTCGAAGGCGCAGGCGTCCAGCGCCCGGGTGACCTCAGCGGTGGTCCTGACCACCTCGCCGCGGATCCAGCGGTTGACCGTCTGCTTGACCTTGGCCGGGTCGAAGCCCGACGGCGCCACGCACTCGTGCATCTGGCAGAAGCGGCTGGCGTTCCACAGCTTGGTGCCGAAGTTGCGATAGCCCTCGATGCGCTGCTTCGACAGCTTGATGTCGCGCGCCTGGCCAGACATCGCCACCATGGTGAAGCGCAGGGCGTCGGCCCCGTACTCGTCGACCAGCTCCAGAGGGTCCATGACGTTGCCCTTGGACTTCGACATCTTCTGGCCCTTCTCGTCGCGGACCAGGGCGTTGATGAACACCTTCTCGAACGGGACCTCGCCCATGAAGTGGATGCCCATCATCATCATCCGGGCCACCCAGAAGAAGATGATGTCGAACCCGGTCACCAGCACGCTGGTGGGGTAGAAGCGCTTCAGGTCGGCGGTCTCGGCCGGCCAGCCGAGGGTGGAGAACGGCCACAGGGCCGAAGAGAACCAGGTGTCGAGAACGTCCTCGTCCTGGGTCAGGGGCGCATTGGAGCCGTAGTGGGCGCGCGCCGCCGCGATCACCGCCGCCTCGGTCTCCTCGACGAACACGGTCCCATCCGGCCCGTACCAGGCCGGGATGCGGTGGCCCCACCAGAGTTGGCGCGAGATGCACCAGGGCTCGATGTTGCGCAGCCATTCGAAGTAGGTCTTTTCCCAGTTCTTCGGCTCGAAGACGGTCTTGCCCTCTTCCACCGCCTTGATCGCCGGCTGGGCCAGGGTCTTGGCGTCGACGTACCACTGGTCGGTCAGATAGGGCTCGATGACCACGCCCGAGCGGTCGCCGTGCGGCACCACGTGGCGGGTCTTCTCGATCTGACGCAACAGGCCGAGCTCGTCCATCTCGGCCACGATCATCTTGCGGGCGACAAACCGGTCCTGGGCGCGGAAACGCTCGGGGACGGCGTCGTTCAGCCGGGCGAAGGGGTCGAGGATGTTGATCAGCGGCAGGTCATGCCGCTTGCCGACCTGGAAGTCGTTGAAGTCGTGAGCCGGCGTGATCTTGACCGCGCCCGAGCCCTTCTCGGGGTCGGCGTACTCGTCGGCGACGATCGGGATCAGACGGTCGGCGATCGGCAGGCGCACCATCTTGCCGACCAGATGCCTGTAGCGCTCATCCTCGGGATGTGCGGCCACGGCGGTGTCGCCGAGCATGGTCTCGGGCCGCGTGGTGGCCACCACGATCTCGCCGGACCCATCCTCCAGCGGATAGGCGAAGTGGTAGAAGGCGCCCTCGACCTCGCGCTGCTCGACCTCGAGGTCGGAGATGGCGGTCTGGAACTGCGGGTCCCAGTTCACCAGCCGCTTGTCACGGTAGATCAGCCCCTGCTTGTGCAGGGTGACGAACACCTTGCGAACCGCGCCGGACAGGCCCTCGTCGAGGGTGAAGCGCTCGCGGCTCCAGTCGCAGCTGGCGCCCAGACGGCGCAGCTGGCGGGTGATGGTCCCGCCGGATTCCGCTTTCCACTCCCACACCTTGGCGACGAAGGCCTCGCGGCCCATCTCGCGCCGGCCGACGTTGCCCGCGGCCGCCAGCTGGCGCTCGACCACCATCTGGGTGGCGATGCCCGCGTGGTCGGTGCCCGGCAGCCATAGGGCCGCCTCGCCCCTCATCCGGTGAAAGCGGGTCAGCACGTCCTGCAGGGTGTTGTTCAGCGCGTGGCCGATGTGCAGTGAGCCCGTCACGTTCGGCGGCGGGATGACGATGGAGAAGGTTTCGGACGCGCCGGGTTTCGGCGCGAAGGCGCCTGCGGCCTCCCATTGCTGGTAGAGGCGCGGTTCGACGGATTTCGGATCGAATGTTTTTTCGAGCATGACTGACTGACGGCTGCGCCCGGAGCGGGGCGCGCGGGAACGCCGGGCTATAGCAAAGGGCGGAGCGGAACGGAACGCGCGATGGGCGGGAGTCCGCCCCGGCGCCTAGCCGTTTCGGCGCAGCCGCGCGATGCGCTCGACCTCGGCGGCGACCTGTTGCTCCACGATCGAAGGGAGATTGTCGTCGAGCCAGGCCTTCATCATCGGCCGCAGCAGCTCGCGCACGACGTCCTCCAGCGTGCGGCCTTCGCCGGGCATCAGAATGCCGCGCTCCAGCCGTTCGAACATGGACGCCGCCGAGTGAGCGGCGGGATCGCCGACCAGATGCTCGTCCTCGCCCAACGGCGGAAAATCGAACGGCGCCTCGGCGCGGGCCTGCGGGAAGGAGGGCGCGACCACCTCAAGATCGCTCATCGACAGCGGCTCGACCGCGTCCATCGGCTCGTCGTCGTCGAGGCGGTCGGTCAGCTCGAGCACGTCCTCCTCGAGGACCAGGGGGGGCGCCTCGGCGGTGGGAATATCTAGATCGGGCAGGGGTTCGAGCGCGGCAGGGGCGGCCGCGGCGGCGGGAGCTTCCTCCTCCTCGGGCGCTTCAGCGTCGCTCGGCGCATCGTCTTCGGAGATGATCCGGCGAATAGACGCCAGGATCTCTTCCATTGTCGGTTCTTGATTGGTTTCAGACATCCGGGCGCCCAGGGAATCGACAACGTCCCGACAGAGCGTAAGCGCCGCCGCCGCTTCCTGCAAATCTCACCTCGCGCCCCAGGCGAAAGGCGGCGTGCGGAAGATCGTCCAGGGCCGGATCAGAAGGCGAATTGGGCCTTGGGCTCGAACCCCGGCAGGAACGGCGCGGCCGCATCGAACACTTCGCGCGACACGATCCGGCCATCGCAGCGCTCGTAGAGATGCGCCTTGCCCATCGGTCCCTGGCGCACGATCACGGCCATGCGGCCGCCGTCGGCCAGGGCCGCGGTCCAGGCGGCGGGCACGGCGGTCACCGCGCCCTCGACCACGATCACCTTGTACTTGCCCTTGGCCGGGGTCTTGTCGGCGGCGATGGAGTCGCAGGCGCAGCCGATCTCCTTCAGCACCAGGGCGCCGTAAGGGGCGGCGATGGCCAGGGCCGCCTCGCCAACGCGGGGCCTCAGCGCCTGCAGCAGCTTGCCGATGGCCCGCGGGCGCAGCAGGTAGAGGCCCTCGGCGTACTCGATCTCGGCGTCGGCGTAGGCCAGTCCCCCCTTGCCCGCCGGGCACAGGGTTTCGCGCGGGGCCAGGCGCATGGCGTCCTGCACGGGCAGGTCGGTGACATCGGAAGTGCGCACCTGGCTCTCGACCATGGTCAGCCGCGCCGCTTGGTAATCGAACGTCATGAAGGGCCCCTGAGGGAGAGTCGCGCGATCAATCGATCGGGCCGCTTATAGGACCGCCGCGAGGGACAAGGCAATCGGCAGGCCCGCCTTACGGCGGCGACAATCCGATGCTGGAGGATTTGCGGAGATTGCCCGCCCCGGCGGCTTCTGTTAGGGCAGCGGTCCGCCCAATGTTCGGCCCGTCCGTGTCTCATGGAATGGCCGCGCAGCGTCAGGATGGCCTGGTGGCGGAGTGGTGACGCAGCGGACTGCAAATCCGTGCACGCCGGTTCGATTCCGGCCCAGGCCTCCAATTTCCCGCTCCCGGCGGCTTCCATGTCCGACAAGATTCAGCGCCGTCCGGCGGTTCAGCGCGCGATTTACGCCGCCGGAGCGACGGTCCATGTTGCCCTCAACAAGAACCGGGAGGGCGGACGATGGTTTGGCTGACGAGGGGCGTGCTGGCCGTAGCGGCGGCGATGGCGGTTTCAGCAGCCGGCGCTGCGCCGCGCGGCGACATCCGGATCGACGACGTGCACGTCTATCCCGAAAGCATGAGCTCGACGCAGGACGGGACGGTCTATGTCGGCAGCATCAAGGGCGTGGTGTTCCGCGCCAAGCCCGGCCAGACCATGGCCGAGCCCTGGGTCCATCCCGAGGGCGTGCTGTCGATCCTCGGAGTCCTGGCCGATCCGGGCAATCGCACCCTGTGGATCTGCTCGACGCCTAACAATTTCCGCAGTCCGCCGGCGGTGGGCGTCTCTGCGGTCATGGCGCTGGACCTGAACAGCGGCAAGCAGAAGGCCGTCTATCCCTTCCCCGCCCCCGTCTCGGCCTGCAACGACATCACCGTGGACAAGCACGGGACGGTGTACGCCAGCGACACCCCCAACGGCCGCATCCTCACCCTCAAGCGCGGGGACAAGGACCTGGAGCTGTTCGCCGAGGACGCCCGGCTGAAGGGCATCGACGGAATCGTGTTCGGCGGCGACGGGACGCTCTACGCCAACATCGTCAGCAAGGGCCAACTGGTGCGCATCGACCGCGGCGCGGACGGCAAGTTCTCGGGGGTGACGGTGCTGACCGCGTCCCAGCCCCTGGCCGGTCCCGACGGCTTCCGCCTGATCTCGGGCAAGCGGTTCCTGCTGGCCGAGGGCAACAGCGGCAAGATCGACGAGGTGACCATCGAGGGCGACAACGCCGCGGTCACGACGATCAAGGACGGGCTGGTGTCGCCGCCGGGCGTCACCGCCGTGGGCAAGACCGCCTACGCCATCGAGGGCAAGATCAGCTATCTGATCGACCCCAAGCTCAAGGGACAGGAGCCGGGCCCGTTCGTGGTCCACGCCATTGCCTTGAAGTAGCGGGTTTCCAGCTTCGGCAAGCCTTGGCGACACAGTGGTCAAGGACGTGCGGAAGCTGCAGTCTTAGGGTCAACGGAAGACCGGTCCGAGCAGAGGCCGGCGACGGGTTGGAACGATGCCAGGACCAAATCGAACGATCAGGGCCGTAATGGCGGCAGGCGCCCTGGCCTGGGCGGCCGGGGCCATGGCGCCGCCTGCGCGCGCCGCCGACAAGGATCCAAGCCTTGGGGCCCAGATCGCGCAGCTGTCCGGCGAGGTCGACCAGCTGGAGGGCGCGCGGGCGGTGCGCAAGCTGCAGCGGGCGTTCGGCTACTACGTCGACCGCGGCCTGTGGGACGAGGCGGCCGACCTGTTCGCCGATGACGGCACGGTGGAGATCGGCATGGACGGGGTCTACGCCGGCAAGGCCCGCATCCGCGAATATCTGAAGCGCCTGGGCGGCGGGCAGGAGGGCCTAGCCTACGGCGAGCTGTTCGAGCACGCCCAGCTGCAGCCGGAGGTCGACGTCGCCGCCGATGGCCTGACCGCCAAGGGCCGCTGGCGCGAGATGAGCATGACCGGCCACTTTGGCAAGGACGCCTTCTGGGGCGACGGGGTCGAGGAGAACGCCTACGTCAAGGACGGCGGGGTGTGGAAGCTCAAGGCCCTGCATCTCTACGTCAACTTCGTCGCCCCGCACGTGGGCGGCTGGCCGCGCCTGAAGCCGGCGGCCGACGATTGGCGCAGCGACGTGGCCAAGGCCTTCCCGCCCGACCGGCCTCCGACCGAGAAATACCGGCCCTTCCCCGAGCCGAACATCGCGCCGTTCCACTACAAGAACCCGGTCACCGGCCGCGTCTTCGAGGCGCCGAAATGATGCGCAAACTCGCCATCCTCGCCGCCGCCCTCGCCCTCGCGACGCCGGCCGCCGCCCAAGACGCCGCCGCGGTGAAGGCGCGGGTCGAAGCGCTTCGCGCCCGCGTCGAGCTGCTCAAGGACCACGACAAGATCGAGAACCTGCAGGCCGCCTACGGCTTCTATTTCGACAAGTCGCTGTGGAGCGAGGTCGCCGACCTGTTCGCCGACGACGGCTCGTTCGAGTACGGCCAGATGGGCGTCTACGTCGGCAAGGCCCACATCAAGCGCGGCCTCACCTTGATCAGCAAGGAAGGGCCCGAGTTCGGCAAGCTGAACAACCACATGCAGCTGCAGAGCATCATCGACGTGGCGCCGGACGGGAAGACGGCCAAGGCGCGCTTCCGCGGCATGATGCAGCTGTCGCGGGCCAACGAGGGCGGCCAGTGGGGCGACGGCGTCTACGAGAACGACTACGTCAAGCAGAACGGCGTGTGGAAGATCGCCAGGCTGCACTTCTACGTCGACGGCGTGACCGACTACGACCTGGGCTGGACCAAGTCGGCCATTCCCCTGGCCGGCCAGAGCGCGGCGATCCCGCCGGACAAGCCGCCCACCGAGGTCTACCGTGGCTATCCGGGCGCCTACATCCCGCCCTACCACTATCCGCATCCGGTCACCGGCCAGCCGCTGAACATCCCGCAGCCGGCCGACTCCGTCCTGGGGCGCAAGTGATGAAACGGCTCCTGACCCTTTCCGCCCTGTGTCTGGTCCTCGCCGCCCCGGCCGCCCGCGCCGCCGACGATCCCAAGGACCTGACCGCCCAGCTCGACGCGCTGGACAAGCGTATCACCCGGCTGGAGGACTCCAACGCCGTCGAGAAGCTGCAGAAGTCGTACGGCTACTTCGTCGACAAGGCCCAGTGGACCGAGCTCAGCAAGCTATTCGCCAAGGACGCGACCCTGGAAATCGGCGGCCGCGGCGTGTTCCTCGGCCAGGACCACGTGCTCGACTACATGCACGGCGCCTTCGGCACGGACGGCATCAAGGAAGGCCAGATCATCAACCACATGCAGTTCCAGCCGATCGTGGACATCGACCCTGACGGGGTCCACGCCAAGCAGCGCATGCGGGCCTTCGTGATGAGCAACGGCGGCTGGGGCCTGCCGATGTACGAGAACGAGTACGTCAAGGAGAACGGCGTCTGGAAGATCAAGCTCCTCCACGGCCCCTTCACCATGTACACCTCGTGGGACGGCTGGGCGAAGTCGGCCACCCCCAATACCCGCCCCGAGAGCTTCGGCGAGCCGCCGGACCTGCCGCCGACGGTGGTCTACCTGACCTACCCCTCCTATTACATCGTGCCCTTCCACTATCCGAACCCGGTCACGGGCAAGCCGTGGAGGCCGGGGACCCAGCAGGCCGGCGCCTACGCCTCGCCGAGCCAGGTGTCGCTGGAAAATCCCGGGCCCCGGAAGCCCTGACCCTTCGAAGGATTCCGACGTGACCAAGCCGTTTCCCGAGACGCCGTCCTTCGCCGGCTACAACGCCCCCTCGCGCGTCGAGGCCGACATCTTCGACCTGGAGATCCACGGCGAGCTGCCGGCGGAGATCAAGGGCTGCTGGTACCGCATGACCCCGGACCCGCAGTATCCGCCGCGCCTGGGCGACGACATCTTCATCTCCGGCGACGGCATGATCTCGTGCTTCCGCTTCGACAACGGCCACGTCGACTACAAGAGCCGCTATGTGCGCACGGAGCGCTTCCTGGCCGAGCGCCGGGCGCGCCGGGGCCTGTTCGGCGCCTACCGCAACCGCTTCACCGACGATCCCGAGGCGGCAGGCCTGGACCGCACCGTGGCCAACACCTCGCCGGTCTGGCACGGCGGCAAGCTGTTCGCGATCAAGGAGGACGGCCGCCCCTACGAGATCGACCCGGTGACGCTGGACACCCGCGGCCGCTACGATTGGGATGGGCAGCTGCGCACCAAGACCGTCTCGGCCCACCCCAAGATCGACCCGGTCACCGGCGAGCTCTTGTTCTACGGCTACGAGGCCTCGGGCGACGCCAGCCGGGACATGGCCTTCTGCGTGGCCGACCGTTCGGGCAGGCTGGTCAGCGAGGAGTGGTTCGAGGCGCCCTACGCCGGCATGGTCCACGACTTCGCCATCACCCAGGACTACGTCGTCTTCCCGATCTTCCCGACCATCGTCGAGCTGGAGCGGCTGAAGGCCGGCGGCCCGCACTGGATGAGCGACATCTCCCAGGACGCCTATATCGGCGTGATCCCGCGCAAGGGCGGGGTCAAGGACCTGCGCTGGTTCAAGCGGCCGGGCGGCCAAGCCTTCCACGTGATCAACGCCTGGAACGAGGGCGACCGGATCATGATGGACATCTGCGTAGCCGGCATGAACCCCTTCCCCTATATCCCCGACGTCTCGGGCATCCCCTACGACCCGCAGATGGCCGGCACCCTGCCGATGCGCTGGACCCTGGACATGGGTGGCAACGGCGAGGGTGTCGACGAGCGCCTGATCGCCATGGCGCCGGGCGACGTGCCCCGGGTGGACGACCGCCGCATCGGGCAACCCTACAGCCAGCTGTGGATGGGCATGATCGACCCTACCCGCCAGTTCCGCTTCTCCGGCCCCGTCGGCCCCGGCTTCAACATGGTCGGGCGGCTGGATGTGAACACCGGCGAGATCGACGCCTGGTACGGCGGCGACGACGACTCTTTCCAGGAGCCTCAGTTCATTCCCTCCGGGCCCGGCGAGACCGACGGCTATGTCGTGTCGGTGATCGAGAAGCACGCTGAGAACCGCTCGGACGTGGGCGTGTTCCGCGCCGGAAAGATGGCCGACGGGCCGGTCGCCGTATTGCGATTGCCGCTACGGCTGCGGGGCGCCGTGCACGGTTGCTGGACACCGCTGCACGATTAGGGGCCGGATTCGGCGCTCACCTTGGACCCGCGCCCGATGGCACTCGCCCAAACGGCGAATCCGATTGTGAGAACGCCGTTCGGCGATCATGGTTAAGTTTGGCCGTATACAAGGGACGAACTTGATCATGAGCATTCGGGGAAAGCTGGCGGGCGCTGCGATCGCGGCCGCTGTTCTGGGGACCGGCGGCGCGGCGTGGGCCGACATCGTGACCTTTGATGACGCCGTCGGGGTCGCCGCCGCGTTCAACCAACTCATCCCGCCCAGTCCGCTCACGGATCAGGGCCTGGTGTTCAGCTATAACGAAGCCTTCGGCGGCGTGTGGTCCTCCGAATACGACTTCGAGGGCAACGGCACCCTGAACTACATCTACCAGGGAGCGACCGGCGTGACGGTGACCCGCCAGGGCGGCGGGACCTTCAACCTCGACAGCGCCGACTTCACCCTGTCGTGGTACACGGCCGCCGGCGGCGCCAACCCAGGCGTCGATCCCGACGTGACGATCGACAGCGACACCATCACCCTGACCACGGACCTGGGCGACAGCGACATCCTGACCCTCGGCCAGGGCTTCCAGACCTACGCCCTCGGCTACTCTGGGATCACCAGCCTGCACATCTCCGGCAGCACCGGTCAGGTCGGCTATTGGGCGGTCGACAACATCGTCGGATCGAACTTCGGCAGCCCCACGCCAGAACCCACGACCTGGGCGCTGATGATCGGCGGTCTGGGTCTTGCCGGTTGGGCCCTGCGCCGCCGCCGGACTCTCGTCGCGGCTTAGCCAATACCAGCACTTCGAGGCGCCGCCGGCCCCCGAGCCGGCGGCGTTGTCGTGTCCGGCCCTATGGCGCGGTGCAATTGACATTCGTAATTTCTATCGGCATCGTTGGATTACGGCCGTAATTCTCCGTGTCGAAAGCGGCCGGCGGTCGGGGAGGCCGGGCCATGTTCCGCAACTACCTCGCCACGGCCCTTCGGAACCTGGCGCGCAACCGGCTCTACGCGGCGATCAGCATGCTGGGGCTGGCCACGGCGTTCGCGGCGGCGATCCTGATCGGCCAGTACGTGCGGGACGAGCTCACCTACGACCGGTGGCTGCCGGCCCATGGCCAGGTCTACGCCATCACCAACCTCCTCGAGGCGCCCGGAAAGCCGCCGAGCCCCATCGCCATGGCGCCCAATGATCTCGCCGACCGGCTGAGGGTGCAGCTCCCTCGCGGCGCGGTCGTGGCGCGGCTGCTGCAGGATTTCCTGCCTGAGGATTTCCTGGTGGTGCGCCATCTGCCCAGCGACCCCGCCGTCCGCGAGCACGCCTTCGCCTGGGCCGACCCTGACATCTTCAAGGTGTTTCCCCTGCCGCTCCTGGCGGGAGACCCGCGGGCGCTGGAGCAGCCCGATACCCTCGTCCTGACCAAGCGCATGGCGCGGAGATACTTCGGCCGCGACCTGCCGATCGGCGACGTGCTCCAGGTCGGCGTTCCGGATGAACACGACGGCGTCACCTGGCGCCCCATGCGGGTGGCGGCCGTGCTCAAGGACCTGCCCGCCGCCACCAATCTCAAGACCGAGATCTTCGCCTCCGGCCGCTCGGCCTATGCCCGCTTCGCCTATGTCGCCCAAGGCGGCCCCGGCTTCTTCAGCAACTACACCTTCGTCCGGCTGCCGGGCCTCGAGCCGGCGGCGGACCTCGACCGCGCCCTCGAGCTCGCGGCGGCGCCCAACCGCGCCCTGTTCGCCTCGGTGCCGGGGGTCAGGTTCTCGTTCCACGCCACGCCGATCGGCCAGCTTCATCTGGCGCCCTCCCAGCAGACCTCCGACGCGGTCAAGCCGATCGGCAGCCGAACCTACGCCTATGCGATCGCGTCGATCGCTGCCCTGATCGTGCTGGTGGCGGCGATCAACTTCGTCACCCTGCTGACGGCCCGGGCGGCCAGGCGGGCGATGGAGGTCGGCGTGCGCAAGGCGACCGGGGCGCGGCGGAGCGACCTGATGGCGCAGTTCATCGGCGAGGCCCTGATCCAGGTCGCCTTCAGCGCCCTGATCGCCATGGCCCTGGCCGAGAGTCTCACAGGGCCCTTCGGCGCCTTCGTCGACCGCGACGTGAGGCTGGACTTCCTGGGCGACCCCTTGCTGCTGGCCGGCGTGGCGGGAGCCGCGCTGGTGATCGGCCTCCTGGCCGCGATCTATCCCGCTCTTGTGCTGTCGAGCTTCCGGCCCGCGGCCGTTCTCAAGGGCGGACCCGTGCAGCTGGCGGGCTCGGCCCTGGCCCGTCAAGTCCTGGTGGTGGCCCAGTTCGCCGTGCTGATCGGATTGGTGCTGACCACCATCACCCTCACCCGCCAGACCGCCTTCGCCCTCAAGCGCGGCCTCGGCGGAGACCAGGGCGACCACATCGTCCGCGTCCTCACGCCGCAATGGAGCGGCGGCTTCATCGCCGAGGTGCGCAAGCTGCCGGGCGTCGAGGCGGTGACCGGCTCGTCCGAGGCCGGGCTCAACACACCGGGCAACATGGGCGCCGCGCGGGTGCTGGTTCATGGGGAGTGGCGGGATTTCCTGCAGGGCCGCGTCGATTATGGCTTCCTCGATCTCTACTTCAGGAAGCCCCTAGCCGGCCGGCTGTTCTCTCGGGCCCATCCGGGGGACGGCATTTCCCCGCCCTGGACGCCCGGAAAGTTCATGTTTCCCGCCGCCGTGGTCATCAACGAGACGGCGGCGCGCCGCCTGGGCTTCTCCAGCCCCGCAAAAGCCATCGGCCAGATCTTGACCCTGAAGGTCGGCGGCTCGGCGGTGAACGCCAATGCCACCCACGGCGAGGAGATCATCGGCGTCGTCCCCGACGAACCCCTCAACGTGCGCAGCCGGGCCGAGCCCATGGTCTATATCTGCGCGTCCAATCTGGGAGGGCCGGTCTCCATCAAGCTGACCGGCCAGGACATCCCGGGAACCCTCCGGGCCATCGGCGCGGCGTGGAAGCGCACGGGGCATGTGCAGCCGATCCAGATGGCCTTCATGTCTCAGGTGCGACAGACCCTCTACCGCGACCTGATGGTGCAGGGGACCACCATCGCCGTCTGCGCGGGCCTGGCGGTGCTGATCGCGTGCCTCGGCCTGTTCGCCCTGTCGGCCTTCACCACCGAGCGGCGCACCAAGGAGATCGGCGTGCGCAAGGCGCTGGGCGCGCGCACGCTCGACGTGGTGATGCTGCTGGTCTGGCAGTTCACCCTACCGGTGCTGGCCGCGGCCGCCGTCGCCCTGCCCCTGGGGTTCCTGGCCATGGACGGGTGGCTGCACGGCTTCGCCTACCACGTGCCCCTGACCCTATGGACCTTCGTGCTGGCGGGATCCGCCGCGGTGGCCATCGCCTGGCTGACCGTCTCCTATCAGTCGTTCATTGTCGCCCGGGCCAAGCCGGTGACGGCCCTGAGGTACGAATAGGCGCCCCTGGACGAAGGCGCGCGTCTGAGACAGCATCCGGCGCGCCGGGGCGCTCGGATTCGCCCGGTTCCTGGCGGCGGTGCGCCAGGTGAACAAGGCCCTGCCTGCCGCCCAGCGCATCCATGTGTGGCTCGGCAAACCGCCGGTGGACTGGCCGACCGCCACAAGGGCCCAGGTGCTGGCGGCCTTCGGCGCCCGAGACTCCAGCCCCGCCGGCATCATCGACCGGGAGATCCTGGCCAAGCGCAGGAAGGCCCTGGTGATCTACGGAAGCTTCCACTTCGGCGCCGGCCGCAACTGGCTGCGCGGACAGATCGAGAGCAAATATCCCAGCAGCGTCTACGCGATCCTCGGCGGCCTGGGCGTGGAGCAGAACCGGCCGGGCGTCTGCGCGCCGCTGCAGGGCCAGCTCGCCAAGGTGTGGCCTGGGCCGGCCATGGTCTCGGCCGTTCCGGGCGCGCCGGTAGACGCCATCGTGCTGGACTGCCTGACCCTGAAGCCACAGACGGCGAGTGCGGGCGCGTTCGTGCGGGGCCCCGGGCCCCGCCCTCTGCCGGTCAGGCCCCGGCCGGTCAGGGCGCGACGCCGCCGGCCCTGCTGGCGGTGGGCGAGGCAGTGGTGCGCCTGCCCCTGCGCCTGCGCGGCGCCGTCCACGGCCGCTGGACGCCGCTGCACGACTGAGGCGTCAATCGTCGTGCGAACTCAGTCGTAATATCCTTTCCGGAACACAAGGACGCTTTCTACCGGTGCGTTTCGATCATCCTTCGCCAAAGGGGCCCAAATACTCACGCCCAGGCGACGGGCAATGGCGCCGTCGGCGTCTTCCTCCAAAGAGTTGTCCAGAAGGCGGAGCTTCGTAACCGCTTGTCCGAATGTAAGGCCGAAAAGGTCTAGGCCACCGATCGTTGGCTGAGCCGGCGGGGCAAACTCGATAGCTTGCAACAAACCAGAGACATCATAATAGAAAAACGCGTGCTCTTCAGGAAAATAGTCACTGGGAAATGAAACCTGGGGTGTCCGTTTGAATAATTCGAAGTCACCCTTCATTCGACTTCTGGTCTGCTGAGGAGTCATGCCAAATTCGATTTGGTCCACTCCACGTAGAGGATGAATCACATAGTTCATTTCCGGTGACCCTTGGAGCGGGCGTAGTTTAGCATTTGCCGTATGCTGGTTGCATATTCTTCAGGAACAGATCAGTCTACCTTGGCCCTCTTCCAGGGCGACATATGGGACGCGCGCCAAGCACGCCATCCCAAAGGTAGGTCGGACAATTCCGCAACGCTTGGATCCAATTGTACAATTTCTCGCAAACTCACCAATGCCGCATGCACCTCGTTCAGCGGCTGGTCATCATGAAATTGCCATTCTCCGTCCCCCGCATCGTGAAAGACGTGGGCAATCCAGGCCTTCCCGCTCACAATCTTTCGACTTGTGATGACCGCGACGTTGGGCGGCTCTTGAAACTTCCACTGTCCCATCGATGATCCTAATTGTTCGATTTCGCTCGATTGTGCACTCTTGAGAGCACAAGAGCATTTTTATAGCTATTCGAACCAGGCGTGCCGCTGGGATCCGAAGGTACTAGGGGATTCATGTGGTCGATTTGCGCTTCATTTTCTGGTGGGGTTACGCCAGACCGGCTCTTGCTCGGCATCACCAATTCCCTCCCGGTCACGTCTGATCTCAATACACCGCCGTTGATACGCATGTTCTGTTGATAGATGTTGGCCCTCTGCACCTTGGTATACCGCTTCCCAGGTCCCATGGATGGTGGATCTATCAGATTGGAATAAGGGCCCCCTGCGGCCTCTGTCGCACGGGCGCGAGCGGAAAGCCCGATCGAGCCAGCCGCATAAAGCGGCGTTTCAACGGCGCTGCCCCCGAGCAAAATTGCGTCCTGCGTCGATGGCTTGGCCCGGGCCAGGCCGGCGCCCGTCGACATGATCGCCGAGACAGGATTCATGATTTGGAGCCCTAAGCGATCGGCGGGCGAAAGGCCGCTTGAGGGAACGCCGGCTGACATCGTCACGTACGGGACGAGCCTGGTCCCGCTGGGCGTCTCGACCCAGACGTACGATTGCCCGTCCCGCTGGACGAGGGCGGGGCGGTCCGTTCTGAATTCAAAGTTATAGTCGCCCGTAAACCTGGGTGGGGTGGGCGCAGCCGCTTTGGAGAACAACGACGGACTTTGGCCTGGACGGCCGCCGTCATAGGAACGCTGCGACGTGATCCGGGAGGGCGACGCCGCCGGCCTCCTGCTCGCCGCCCGGGAATAAACCCGGCCAGACAGGGCATCGAAGCCGAAGCCGGACGCAGCGGTGTCGATTCCGGAAGGGCGGTCGCCCGCGTCGCCGTCCAGCGACTCCAAGCCATCGCCCGCCGCACTTTGATCAATTCCCGGCACACCGATCGTAGAGCCGTCGCCGAAACCAGCACTACCCGGACCGCCACTGGACGACGGAGAGGAGATGTCGGAGGCACCCCCATTCCCCAGGGAATAGACGCTTCGCGGCAGGAGCGAGGGCAGCTGGGCCTGCGCTTTCTGGATGTCTCGCAGCACTTCGGCGTGAGTGTCCGTATCCAGCAGCCCAGTGATCGGCGACGCTGGAGGATCCAACCGTCTTCCATCCCAAATGGCCGGATCGCCTGACCTTTGGGCGGGCGCCAGAGTCGGCAACCTGGCCTGGCCGTCGAGAATGTCCCGCAAGACCTCCGCCTGGACATCGTGGTCGAGTGGCCCGCGGAGTACGGGCGACGGCGCGATCGCAGGTCCGTCGGGCAACATTGAGGGAAATGTTGTCAGACTCAGGAGCCCACGTCGGATGGCGGGAACCTGTCCTATCGTCTGCAATTGTTCGACCGCTTCATCGGCCGCATCGTCAGCAATTTCGCCGAATTCCGCCATGCCGCACCCCACGCCAGGAGGTTCAAAGCGTATTCGGCGACTCAGCGAAAAGCAAGAACAAAACATGAACAATAAGGCGCGCCGTCTTGCCGATCCGTCAGCCGCGCGGCGCCCGTTCAGTGTCCCGCAGGCCCGGTCGGCGGCAGCTGATACCCGAACCTGCCATGCTCAATTCGGGCTTGAGCTCACCGGGGATGCAATCCGGCAGGAAGTTGTCGGGCGTGCGGCCTGAGACGGGGTTCCGGTGGTTCCACCACATCGAATACGGACCCTAGTCCCTGCCCATCACGGCCATCGGCTGAAAGCACCCGAGGATCAGCCGGCTGGCGTCGAAAGGCGGCTTGCCGGCCTCGTCCATGCGCGGGTCCTCGTGCATGCGGTCCTCGGCGGCCTGGAAGCTGGCCTTGTCGGGCCACACCTGCCAGGTGAACACGATCTTCTCGCCGGGCTGGGCGGCGACGGCCTTGCGGAAATCGGTGTGCTTGCCGTCGGGAACGAAATCCTCCCAGCACTCGACGATTTCCAGGCAGCCGTATTCCTTGAAGAACTTCGCGCCGCTCTCGGCCCAGCGACGGTAGTCCTCCATCCGCTCCTCGGGAACCGGGATCACCAGGCCGCAGACGTACATGCTCAGGCTCCCTTGAGCCGCGCCTTGATATCCGCGTAGGCGGCCGCAATCAGGGCGCCGAGCGCCGCTTCGTCGACCGGCTCGCCCCACTTCACCTTCACATGCCGCATGCGCTTGCCCGAACCTGTCAGCAGTCTGGCGGGATCGGGCAGGTCGGCGCCGTGAAAGAAGCCGACGTTCACATGGGCCGCGTAGGCGCCGACATAGGCGAAGGCGGCGTCCTGCACGCAGGCCGTGGGGCAATGGTCGTGCATCAACTCGCGTACGTCGCCGCCTGAGGCGCGCAAACGCTCGAACCACGGTTGGGCCAGCAGGCGCATGCCGTCGCCGGTAAACCAGGCCTCGACGTCGGGATGGGGCCGCCGGCCGCCCGTCAGGATGAACAGGGCGTCGGCCGCGGGCATCGCCCTAGTGCGCCCCGCCGATGCGCCAGTCTCGCGGCGTGCGCCCGAAGCGTCCCTTGAAGGCGCGGGAGAAGTGGGCGGCGTCCTCGAAGCCGTTGGCGAAGGCGATCTGCGACACCGCCTGGCCCTGGTAGCGCGGGTCGGTGAGGTCGGCGGCGGCCTGCTCCAGCCGGCGGGCCCAGATGTGGGCGGTGACCGAGCGGCCGAGGGAGCGGCGCAGCACCTGATCCAGGCGCCGGCGGCTGACGCCCTGGGCGGTCGCCACCTGTTCGGCGGTGAGGTCGGCGTCGCCTAGCTGGGTTTCGATGAAGGCCAGGGCCGCGCGCACCCGCCAGTTGGCCTCGTCGCGCGCCTCGCCGCGCGGGGCCATGGCGGCGCCCAGCAGATGCACCATGGCCGCCAGCACCGAGCCGCGCTGTTCCTCGCGCAGGTCCGGCGCGGTCTGCACCGTGCGCACCAGAGTGTCGCGCAGCAGCTGAGCGCCGGGGTCGTCCAGGTCCAGCGCCTGGGCGCTGCAATGCTCGAGGTAGGGATGGCGGCCGAGCACGGCGCTGCGCGGCATGCGCAGGAACACGATCCGGCTCAGGGTCTCGCCATGCAGGTGGAAGGGGAAGCGTTCGTCGATCAGGCACATGTCGCCGGGCGACAGGCGGCAGGCGCGGTGGTTCTGGCCGATCACCATGGCCCCATCGATCTGCATCAGGAGCGAGATGCTGGCCCCGCCCTCTCCCATGGCCGGCGAATAGGTCACCTGCACCGGCGCCGACAGCACCGACCACAGGGAGCCGCCGCCCATGGTGATCGACTGGATCTGGCCCACCGGCGCCTCGGCGGGCATGTCGTGGATCGAGAGGCCCGGAAAGAACGACGGGGCGGAGCCGGCCCAGAGTCCGGCCCTCCGGTCCGCGTCGACGGTGCTCAGGTCGAGCAGCGCCGGCATGTGCGGCAAAATCGGCGTTTCCATCTACGGCAATTCAATGCTCTGTCTTGTTCAAGGCCCCTCGTCGGCCCCCGGCGTAGAAATCCGGAGCGACGAATGGTCTTTCGGGTGGGTCTCCCTCCCGAACGGCAGAAGCTTGCCTTTGATAATTGCTTGAGTCCATCGGCAAGATGGCCGGCGAAAAGGCGATGGGGAGGATCGGATGAGACGCGGCGCGGTGGTGCTGACGACGTCACTCGTCTTGCTGCTGGGCGGCGCGGGCGCGGCCTCGGCCCAGGCCCCTGGACGCTCCACCGCCTATGCCGCCGTCGCCTGCGACCGCGCTTGCCTGATCGGTATCGTCCATCGCTACATGGACGCCCTGACGCACAAGGATCCCAAGCGCGCGCCCCTGGCCAAGGACGTGGTGTTCACCGAGAACGACGTGGTCCTGCCGATCGGGACGGGCCTGTGGGACACGGTCAGCGGCGCCTCCGAGACCGGGCTGGAAGTGGCCGATCCCTCGACCGGCCAGGCGGCCTGGTTCGGCCTGGTGCAGGAGCACGGCTCGCCCGCCTACTACGCCATGCGCATCCGCGTGAAGGACAACAAGATCGAGGCCGTGGAGACGGTGGTGCACCGCCAGACCGGCCTGCCGGCGCCGTTCGGCGAAGTGGCCAAATACAAACACGACCCTGCCTTCGCCGAGGCCCTGACAACCGCCCAGCGCCGCCCGCGCGAACGGCTGCGCGCCGTGGCCGACAGCTACTTCAACACGGTGGAGCTGAACGACGGGGTGGTGTTCGCCCCCTTCGATCAGGAGTGCGAGCGCACTGAAAACGGCATCACCACGACCAAGGCCGACCCCGCCTCGATCGGCACGGCGGCCGGCATCGCCCAGGGCTGCGAGGCGCAGTTCAAGCTCGGCATCTACCGCATCAACAAGCGGGTGCGCGACCGGCGCTATCCCCTGATCGACGAGGAGCGGGGCGTAGTGGTGGCCACCGGTTTCTTCGACCACGCCAACACCTTCGACAGCTACCAGACCACCGACGGCAAGACGATGAAGACGGCGCTGAAGTGGCCCAACTCGATCACCCTGATGGAGGCGTTCAAGATCAGGGACGGCAAGATCTACCGGATCGAGGCGATCTTCACCTACGTGCCCTATTTCATGCACTCGCCCTGGGCGACGCCGGAGACGGTGCGTTGAGCCGGGCGCTGTACCTGACGGCGGCCCTGCTGGCCGCGGCGCCGGGGGCGCACGCGGCGGAGCGTTGCGGACGCGAGTGCCTGATCGGCATCGCCGATCGCTACATGGACGCCATGGCGGCGCAGAAGCCGGATGGGCTGCCCTGGGCCGAAACGGTGCGCTACTCCGAAAACAGCGTGCCGATGGCCATCGGCGACGGCTCGTGGGGCGCGATCTCGGCTCATGGAGCGGCCGCCCTGAAGGTCGCCGACCCCCGGACCGGCGAGGTCGCCTGGATCGGCGAAATCGAAGAGCACGGCCAGCCGGCCTTCCTGGCCATGCGCATGACCGTGAAGGACGGAAAGATCGCGGCGGTTCACGCAGTGATCCGCCGCTCCGGCGGTCCGCCCGAATATGGCGATCCGGCCAAGTGGACGCCCGACCCCGCCTTCGCGGAGACCGAGAAGAAGCTCCCGCCCGGTCCCCAGCTCTCCGCCGCGGTCTACACCTATTTCGGCGCGATGCAGGGCGCCATCAAGGCTCAGCCGCGCTTCGCCCCGGACTGCGGGCGCAAGGTCAACGGGGTGGTGGTCACCGCCGGCAAGACCGCGACCGGCGGGGTCGAGGGCTGCGCGGCCCAGTTCAAGGCCGGCGTCTTCAGGCCGATCTCTCAAGTGCGCCTGACGCGCTCGCCCGTGATTGACGAGGCCCGCGGAGTCGTGGTCGTCGAGGGCTACATGGATTACCCGGAAACGGAGGAGATCTACGCCGGCAAAGACGGCAAGGCCCGCCCTGCGCCGGCCAAATACCCCTACTCGCTAGGCTTCATCGCCGCCTTCAAGATCAAGGACGGCGGCGTCTTCTGCGTGGAGGAAATTTCGACGGCCCTGCCCTACCGGATGCCGGCGCCGTAGGGCCCGATGTCCACCTGCGGCCTTTTGGCGCGACCTAGAATTTCGCCGGAATCGGCATCCCGGGCCGGCTTCTGTCTCGGGCTTTGAAATAGTTGATTCCAATATAATTGGTTGATCTAGATCACGTCCAAAAGCGACGGAAAGCGTTGCAGCGCTTGGTTTTTAGTCATGCGCCGTTTGGTCGCATGGCTGACCGTAAAGTAACCAGGATATCCACCTAAACGATGGCGCATAAGCTTAGCCATAGACAGTAGCGACTTGGTTATTTCATGTTAACCTGCGCGCAGTGACAGTAGTGAATTGTTCAGTGACGGCTTTTCTTGGGGGGGATGAATGACGACTCTTACGGTCACGAGCACCGCGGGCCTGACGGCTGCGCTGCAGCAGGCGCACGCCGGCGACACGGTCCTGCTCGCCCCCGGAACCTACTCGCTGGACCTGTATCAGTATCAAACCGGCGGCAAGGTGACGATCGCATCGCAGTACGCCGGCAATCAGGCGGTTATCAGCGATCTTCACCTCGTCCAGGCCTCAGGCCTGACCTTCAGCAATGTGGCGTTCGCGTCGACCGCGTCCAACCCGACCACCAGCACTAACCCGCCATCCCCCTGGGTCGTCTACGACTCGCAAAACCTGACGTTCGATCACGTCAGTGTTCACGGAACCCTGGATCACAACGCCCAGAATGATCCCAACGGATTTCGAATCGAGGGCAGCACCAACATTGCCATTACCAATTCCGAGTTCCAGCAACTCTACAATGGTATTACGGAACTCAACAATACTGGCGTGACTATATCCAACAATTCAATCCACGACATTCGAGTGGATGGCATCGACAATGGCGGATCGTCGAATGTCTCCATCTCCGGCAACACGCTCAGCAACTTCTTCCCGGTGGGGACGATCCTCGGGGGCGGCGACCATTCCGATGCGATCCAGTTCTGGACCTCAAACACCACCGCCGACGCCAAGAACATCACGGTCAGCAACAACACCTATGTCCGCGGGACCGGCGCGGTGGCCCAGGGCATCTTCATCACCGATCAGGTGGGCCTGCACTACGACAACTTGAACGTCACCGGAAACAAGATCTATGGCGCCAACTACAACGGCATCATGGTCACCGACGCCGCCGGCGCCACCATCTCCAACAACGTGGTCGCCGGTTACAGCGACATCATGAGCTGGATCAGGCTGAGCAACGATACGAGCCTCGCCTTCAACAACAACATCTCGCAGAGCCTTCTGCAGGACACGCCGAGCACCTTCACCAGCCAGCTCAGCAATCAGACGATCGGTGCGGTGCCCACGGTCGTGCTCGGCGGGGCCACGACGGCCAATCACCCCTCGACGCCGGTCGTTACGGTCGCCCAGATAAGCCGTCTGGGCGAATTCGCCAAGGTGAGCGGCAACGCCCTGACCGGCGACACCGGCTCCAGCCTCGCTCTGCTGGACGTGGGAGTCGGAACGGCGAGTCAACAGATGGTGCAGGCGGGCGGCTCGGCGTTCGTCGGGCAATACGGCGCCCTGACCGTCCAATCCAACGGCGCCTACACCTATACCGAGACCAAGCAGGCGGGTCTGGTGGTCGGACAGTCGTATGTCGACCACTTCGCCCTGACCGTCGGCGGCGCCGGCGGCGGCGTGGCGGCCTCCAGCATCGACTTCATCATCACCCCGTCCGGCGTCGGCAACGGCGGCGCCGACATCATCACCGCCGGGACCGGGACGCAGACAATCTCAAACTTCGGCGCCGGCAGCACGCTCACCAGCGGCAGCGGGCAGGACACCTTTGTCTTCAGCGGCCTCGCCTCCAGCACGCCAAGCAACCAGACGGTGATCCAGGCCCTGAAGGCCGGAGACATCATCGACATCTCCAAGGTCGACCCCTTGTTTCACATCGTCAGCAGCTTTGACGGCCAGCCCCACGAGCTGGTCCTGGCCCATCTCGGAACCGGGAACTGGGAAGTCATGGGCAGCACCACCGGCTACGGCGGTTCAGGCACGGGCACGGGGGGCGCCGCGCCCAACTTCGAAATCCATCTCCTGGGCCTTGCCGCGGACTTCAATCTCACCGCGTCGAACTTCTACCTTTGAGCTAGGGCCGAGGCGCGGCCCTCACTTCCGTGGGGGCGGGTGCGTGAAGTCGGGCTGGTAGTCCGTCTGCGCCCTCGCGATCAGGTAGTCGTGGATCTGCTCGGCCTGTTCAGCGCTCAGCACGTCGGCGAAGCTGGCCATGCCCTTGTCCTTGCGCTTGCCGCCCAGGACGATGTCGTTGAACTCGGCGTGGGCTTCGCCGGTCAGGTGGCGCAGATCCTTGACGCCGCCGACGGCGTTCTTGCCGTGGCAGGTTGAGCAGGTGCGGTCGTAGAGCACCTCGCCCTTGGCCACCAGGTCGGCGGGCGGCTCCTTGGCCGGCGGCGGCGGGATGGCCGCGGCGTCGGGAGCCGGCGGCAGGGTCACGCCCTTGGCGTCCAGCGCGAACACCAAGAGGCGCGCGGGCGAGAAGGTGAACTGCTTGCCGCCTTCGTCCAGGCCCTGGACGATGGCTGAGTTCCAGCCGGCGTTGATGGCGATGTACTGCCTGCCCTTGATCGTGTAGGTGGCCGCGCCCGCCGACGGCACGGTGCCGACGTCCATCTCCCACAGCTTCTTGCCGTTGTCGGCGCGGTAGATGGCCAGGGTCTTCTTGATAGTGCCCTGCACCAACAGGTTGCCGGCGGTGACCATGGTGCCGCTGTTGCCGGGGTGCGGATAGGGAATGCGGAAGGCCTCCTTCTGGCGGACCGGATCCCAGGCCAGCATGTAGCCCTTCTCGTTCTTGGCCTTCTCGTTGAGCTCCTTGCGCAGCTCCGGATAGTTGCCGTGGCCCGAGCCGATGGTGGTCTGGCCGAGCACGAACTTGAAGTCTTCGTCGGTGGTCACCGACTCCACCATCCACTGCTCCTGGGCCGGGATATAGACGAGGCCGGTCTTGGGGCTGAAGGCTATCGGGTTCCAGTTGTGACCGCCCCCGAAGCCCGGCGTCATCAGGTGGGGTTTCTCGGAGACCAGGGCGTCTGGAAGGAGTTTCGGACGGCCGGTCTTCATGTCGATCTCGGAGGCCCAGGTGTTGGGCACGTAATTCTTGGCCGAGATCAGCTTCCCGTTGCGGCGGTCGACCACATAGAAGAACCCGTCCTTGGGCGCGTGCAGCACCACCGGGCGTTCGGTCCCGCCGATCTTCAGGTCGGCCAGGATCAACGGCGAGGTGCAGTCGTAGTCCCACTCCTCGGCCGGGATCTCCTGATAGTGCCAGCGGTACTTGCCTGTGCGGGCGTCCACCGCCACCATCGAGCACAGGAACAGGTTGTCGCCGCCCCCGGGGCTGCGGAATTTCTGCGGGTGCGGCGAGCCGTTGCCGGTGCCGAAGATCACCAGGTGCTGCTTGGGATCATAGACGATCCCGTCCCAGTCGTTGCCGCCGCCGCCGCGCTTCCACCACTCGCCGGTCCAGGTCTTGGCCGCCGTGGGCATGATGGAGTCCGAGGCGGCGCCGTCGGGCTTCGAGGGGTCGCCGGGCACGATGTAGAACTTCCAGGCGAACTTGCCGGTGTCGGCGTTCCAGGCCGACATGTAGCCGCGGGCGCCGAAGTCGCCACCGGAATTGCCGATCACCACGTTGCCGTCGGCGATGCGCGGGGCGCCGGTGATCGACAAGGGCTGGCCGGGATCGCGGGTGTCGGACTCCCACAGGGGCTGGCCGGTCTTGGCGTCCAGCCCGATCAGGCGGCCGTCCAGGGCGCCGAGGATGATCTTGCCGCGCCAGGCCACCACCCCCCGGCTGACCGGGCCGCAGCAGGCCAGGCGCGCGTACTGGGCCGGCACCTTGGGATCGTAGGTCCACAGCACCTTGCCGGTGGCGCCGTCATAGGCGGTGACGATGCTCCAGGCGGAGACGTTGTAGAGGACGCCGTCGACTACCACGGGCGTGGCCTCGACCCCGCGATAGGTGTTGAGTTCGGCGTACCAGGCCAGGCCCAGGCGCCCGACGTTCTTGTCGTTGATCTGGGTGAGCGGGCTGAAGCGCTGCTCGCTGGCGGTGCGGCCGATGCCCATCCACTGGCCGGGCTCCTTGTCGGCGCCCACGAACCGCCTCAGGTCGACCGCCGCCGGCCCCTTGGCGCTCGAGGCGACCTGCGCCACCCCTGCCCCGGCCGCCACAAGGGCGCACAGGCCGACCAGCCACGCCGCACGACGCATGAATCCTCCCTCGGGGCGGTTCGTCCCCCCATATCCCCCACACCATAAGGCTGCGAACGGACGGAAGGTTGATCGAATTGTGCTCACAGCTTGACTGGAGTGGAAAAGGACCTCAAGCGCGGGGTGGCGGCGGCCGGCCCACCGCCATATTTGCGTCGCGCGGGCGGGCCACCGTTGCGCGCGCGCTACAAAGCCGCACGGCCCTGCAATCGCGGGGACAAGACCGGTGTTCTAAGCTGCGCATGACCTGAACGAGATCAGACTTGATGACCTATTCCCGATCGTGGCTGCTGGCCACCGCCGCCCTGGTTCCCGCTGCGGCCCTCGTGCAACCCGCCCAGGCCGCTGTCCATCGCTTCCATGAAGACCATGTGCTGGGAACCTCGCTCGACCTCGTCGTGGTCGGCGCCGACGCCGAGAGCTCGGCGCGGGCCCTGGCCGCGGCCAAGGCGGAGATCCTGCGGCTCGACCAGGTGCTGAGCGGCTGGCGGCCGGACTCGGAGTTGGCCCGGCTCAACGCCTCGAGCGGCCCCCTCGCCGTGTCCCACGACCTCTATCGCGTGATCGAACAGTGCGAGGCCTTCCGCACGGCCAGCGGCGGGGCGTTCAGCGCCCGTATCGGCGAGGCCGAGGCCCTGTGGCGCACGGCGGAGCGCAGCGGCCGTCCGGTGGACGAGGCGGTGCTGCGGGACGCCGGCCGCCGAGCCGAAGCGGCCGAGGTGCGGATGGATCCCGCCTCTCGCACCATCGACCGCGCGGGGGTCACCTTCGCCGTCGACGCCCTGGCCAAGGGACACGTGATCGACTCCGCCCTGGAAGCGGCGGCCCGCGCCGCCCCCGCCGCCAAGGGCCTGATGCTGGATATCGGCGGCGACCTGCGCTGCCGCGGCTCCGGGCCGGACGCTGGCGCCTGGAGGGTGGGTCTGGCCCGCGGGGCCGACGCCGACAACGCCGCGCCCGTGGAGCTGATCCGCGTGGCCGGCCAGGCGGTGGCCACCAGCGGGCCCGGCGCCCGGGACCGGGTGATCGGCGACGCCCGCTTCACCCACACGCTTCTGCCCGCCAGCGGCCAGGCGGCCCCGGCGCGCACCGTCACCGTGGTCGCCGACCGCGCTTCGGACGCCGACGCCCTGGCCACCGCCGTCGCCGCCCAGCCGGCGCACGAGGGCCTGGCCTTCGCCGCGCGCAAGGGCGCCAGGGCGCGCATCGTCGAGCCGGATGGCCGCGTCCTGACCACCGACGGCTGGTCCGACCTGGTCGCCCCAGCCTCGATCGTCTCGCGCCAGGCCGAGACCGCCATCGCCAAGCTGATCCGCACCGCCGGCCCCGCCCGGGCCACGCCCTGGCCCGCCGGGTTCGAGGTCGATGTCGATTACGAGATCGCCTACGTGTCCGCCGGCCGCTACCACCGTCCGTTCGTGGCGATCTGGATCGCCGACGAGGAGGGCAAGGTGGTGCGCACCCTGTTCCACCTCGGCAACCACCCGCCGAGGTTCCTCGACAGCAACTATGTGTGGTGGCGCGGCTTCAACGCCGACGGCCAGGGCGTCGAGAAGCTGGGGGCGGTGACCCGCCCGACCCGTGATCCAGGTAAGTACAGCGTGACCTGGGACGGCAAGGACGACGCCGGCAATCCGGTCGGCCAGGGCCGCTACACGGTCAACGTCGAGATGAGCCGCGAGCACGGCGGACACAGCCTGCAGACCATCCCGCTCGACCTCGGCAAGGCGCCGGCCTCAGGCTCCGCCCAGGGCGAGGGCGAATCGGGTCCCGCCGCGGCGCGCTACGGGCGGCCCACGGTTTGAACGCTCCGGTGCGCGACAAGAGGGCCAAGCCCGCCTCCGCCGGGCTCGACAAGGGCGCGTTCTTCCGCCTGAGCCGGATGCTGCACGCCTATCTCTCCGCCTTCGCATTCCTGGCCTTGATCTTCTTCTCGGCCACCGGCGTGCTGCTCAATCACCCGGAGTGGTTCGAAAGCTACCGTCCGGCCGAGAGCCAGCAGGCCCTGGCCCTGACCCCCGCAGAACTGGCCTCGGCCAAGGCGTCGAAGGATGTGGCCAAGGCGCTGGCCGCCGCCGTGTCGGCCAAGGCGAGATTCCCTGGCGCCTACGCCAGCGGCGATATCGACGGACGCCAGGCGCTGGTGCGGATGGAGGGGCCCAAGGGGTCGGCCGATCTGACCATCGACATGACCACGGGCAAGGTCGACGCCCGCATCACCCGCACCAACTTCCTGGCCATCACCCAGGACCTGCACCGCGGCAAGAACGTGGGAACGGCCTGGCGCTGGGTGATCGACCTTTCGGCCTGGCTGATCGGCGCCATGGCCCTGATCGGCTATGTGCTGTTCTTCAGCCTGCGCTTCCGCCTCAAGACCAGCCTGATCCTGACCGCCGTGAGTTTGGCCGTGCTCGTCGGAATAGCTTGGCTGTTCGTCCCCTGAACCCGCTCTAGGGCTCCGAATCCAGCCGCTTGTCGGCGGCCGCGATGTCGGCCGGAGGCTCCGGGAAGCTGTCCCACGGCAAGGGCTTGTGCAGCAGCTCGGACCAGCGGCTGAGCCACTCGTCGCCGGCCTCGTCCGGGCGGCTGTCGGGGATGGCGTAGGCCGGATCGCGCATGGCCCGCTCCAGGCTCACGGCCTTCAGATGGTTGCGCTTCAGGATGGCGGCGATGTCGTCCAGGCTGTCGGCGTTGAGCCGGCTCCCGTGCAGCAGGAACACCAGGGCCGGCCGGCGGCCGAGCAGCTGGCGCGCCGCCCCCCGGTACCAGGGCACGCAGCGGGCGGTGTAGTCGACATAGGCGCGGCGGATGCGGCGGGCCTCGGCCCGGTCGCCGTTCAGCACCGCCTCGTCGTACGGCAGGGCGAACATCCAGTCGCTGTTCTCCAGCGTAACCGGCGCCACGCGATAGCGGTGCTCGCGCAGCCAGGCCTCAAATCCCTGCTTAATATCCTCGGTGGGTCCGGTCTCCAGATAGGGGTGCCGGAACCAGACGGGTCTTTGGTGGCGGGGGGCCAGCAGGGGCCGCAGGACCTCGTCGTTGCGCTCCGTGCTGGCGATATAGGCGGGGAGCGGCGTCCGGTTCAGGGAGTCGTGGTCGTAGGTGTGGTTGCCAAGCCACTGTCCCGCCTTCAGCCAGGCGCGCAGCAGCGCCACGCGGGCGTCGTGGTCCGGCCCTTCGAGCTTGTCGCCGACCACGAAGCCGGTGGCCGGAACCCGATGCCGTCGCAGGCCCGCCAGCAGGCGCCGGGTGGTCACCGAGGCGTAGGCGGTGGAATCGGTCAGGGACAGCTGGGGCAGGTCGTCGAAGGTCAGGGCCACGCCCTCGGCCCGGGCGGCGCCGGCGGCGAGGCCGAGCATAGCGAAGGCGAGGGCCGCGGCGCGGCGCACGGCGCTCAGCCGGCCGCCTTGACGGCCTCGTCGGCGAGGCGGGCGAACGGCTCGTATTTCGCCATCCAGTCGCGGCCTTCCTGCACCAGGGCCGGATTGTGACCGCCCAACGGATCGAGAATCGCCGCCGCCAGGGCTGGACGGGGGACCATCATCTGGCGCTCTCCGCCCCAGCTGATGAAGATCGGCAACGGACCGTTGGACAGCATCACGCCCACGTCTGTCGTCGCCGGCTTGCCCAGCGCCTCCGGGGGGCCCACGGCCCGGCCGACGAAGTACAGCCGGTCGAACGGGGTCTGGGGTTCGGGCTGGCGGTCGATGGTGAACAGCACGCCCAGCCGGTCCGGCCGGGTCTCGGGGGGCATGGACTCGATTCGCCGCCACACGCAGTCCCAGGTGCGGCACACCTCCGGCCGGGTCTCGTGGATTCCGCAGCCCTTGCCGGTGCAGTGCATGCACATCTGGTTGGCCGGCTTGACCATCTCAGCCGTGTCGATGTTGAGCACCTCGCAGCAGGCGACGCAGTCGCCGCAGGCCCGCTCCGGCTTGGCCTTGCCGAGGATGATGTCGTGAATACTGGTCATGACGGGGTCTTCGCACGCTTCGCGCCCGCCCGCCAAGAGTGCGTGGCGCCGCCCGGCCCCGGCCCGATGGGGTCCCGTCACCCCAGACCCGGCGAGCCTGGGGCCCTCTCTTCCCGCAGACCGCCGCCATCATCACCCCCTGTGGAGGCCCGGACTCGGCCGGGCCCTTTTTCCAAGGGCGCGTCGAGCGTCCGGCGCCCTTGCGCGAACCGGCGGGCCAGCGTATAGCCCCCGGCTCACGAGCGCTGATCCGCGGTAGCTCAGTGGTAGAGCAGCCGGCTGTTAACCGGCTGGTCGTAGGTTCGAATCCTACCCGCGGAGCCACCTCGTGTTGAGTTCATTGGTCTTTTTTGACCGATGGCTCCGCACTCCACCCATCCTTGCAAAGGGCGTCACGCGTCTCGGCGACGGCGCATGACGCGCGCCGGCAGAGCCAGGGCTACCAGGCTCGCGGCGACCGGCAGCAGCCAGATCAGACGGGCCTCGTAGCGGGGGAAAGGTCCCGCGAGCATGCCGCAGACGGCCGCATTGGCCAGGACCACCACCGCCAGGAGCAACACCGTCGCGGCGACCCGCGCCGGCTCCTGACCGGCCTTCAACCCCCGGCTCCACAGCGCCTGACGCATGTCCTTCCGGCAGAGGCGCCAGACTAGAAACAGCAGCGACGCGGCCAGCACCGTCCCATGCCAGCGGGCCAGCACGCCTTCGTCGAACGGCGGACGGCAGGGGCCGGGCGAGCTGCAGGCCTCGGGGTGAGGGATCAGCTTGGGCAGGGAGGTGGTGGGCCAGTAGGGTCCGGTCAGATAGGTGGCGGGGTCGCCCAGGGGATCGTCCACCTTGAAGGCAGCCAGCTGGCGGGCCCAGTTGCGCAGCGAGGCCGTGACCTGGCCGAGCGGGTCGAACGTCACCGCGCCGACGACGAAACGCGTCTCCTCCGCCTCCATGCCGTCGCGCTGGTCCCGGCTTGAATAGTTGAACACGCCCGTCGTCGGGCTGTCGGACCACAGGATCAGGTTGACGGAATTGCTCATGTTCCGCTGGAAGCCGCACAGCGTGTAGGGCGGGACGCCCCCCTGCCCCGGCGCAGGGCATACCGCGCGCAGGTAGCGCCGGCCCGGGCCGTCGGCGAGCACGCGGGCCATCAGGAACGGGGGGTGGGCCAGCCGGTGGCCCGTTCTGTTCTCATAGACATGATCGAATGCCGCGCCGGCCACCGCGGCGACCAGCGCCGCACCGAGCACCGCCAGGACCCGCGGACCCAAAGTCCGCGTGCGCAGGCCAAGGATCCGCAGCAGGAGCCCGCCGCCGACGGCCGTCAGCAATCCCGTGGCCAAGTGCGACTTGTGGGTGGCCAGGCTGTAGGCGCAGACGGCCCAAAGTCCGACGATTTCCGCCCTTCTCAGCCGGTCGCCCTGAGCCAGGATCAGGACCATGGCCACACCGCCGACGCCCGCGAAGATGTCGGGCATGGCGAAGGTGGTGAAGAACGAGATGCTGGAGCCGAGCGTGACCGCGGCGATCAGCGCCGGGTAGGACCACAGCGGTGCACGCGGGGCCAAGGTGCGCCAGAGCAGGTAGACCACCCAAGCCGTCACCAGACACTGCACGGCGGCCACGCCCCAGAGCGTGGCGAACCGCCAGACCCCGTGCATGAACGCGCCGTAGAACGGCGAGCGGGCGCCCTCGGACTGGTTGTTGATCAGGATGTCGGCGGGCGCGGGCCTGTCGCCGATAGTCAGGTGCGCCGCGGCCTTGTTGTGGTTGGAAGCCGGCCAGTCGCGGACGGTCTGGATCAGGTCCTGCCCCATCACGTCGTAGCTGTTGGTGTCGAAGAACACCGCCGGCCGGTGTTCGGCGAAGGCCACGGACATGAGCATGGCGGTGGCCGCCAGCAGGGCCAGGAGTGACGGTAACCGACGCATCAGGGCCAGAGGCTAGCTCTGCCGTGCGAACTTAGCCATGGCGCCCATCACCGCGCCTCCCCTGTCCAGGCGTCCGGCGCCGCCGTGCGCTTGCCGGCGATGTCCACGGCCTCAACGGAAACCACATAGCGCCCGGGCCGGGCCGGGATGAGCCCCAGCCGCCAGGCCGCGCTGGCGGGGCCGGAGCCGATCAGTTCGGCGGGAATCCGCTGCCGGTCGCCCCAGGCTCCATCCGCATGCAACCACAGGTCCCGGGCCATGTCGTGGACCGACGCCTCGACCGAGGCGACGCCGGTGTCGTCCACGGCGACGCCGAGCAGGGTGACGCGCGCGCCGGCCTTCAGGTCCGTATCCACCGGGGGGCTGGCGACCTCGACGGCGGGCGGGCGGCGGTCGCCGGTCTGGGCCAGGCCCCAGGCGGTCAGCCAGCCCCGCATGATGCCGATCTCGGCCCGCTGCGTGACCAGGATGTCGTCGATCATCGGCGCCAGCAGGAACGGCTGGCGGCCGTCCTGGGCCTGGCGCAGCTCCTGGGCGCGGGCCATGGCCAGGCCGCCGTCGTGGTGGAAGATCATGCCCTCCAGCCACAGCCGCTCGAACTCGGAGCCCCTGGCGGCGGCGAGCGCCTTCATCTCGTCCTCCGACAGCATTCCGGCCATCGGCGGATCGCCGTGCATGTGGTGTTCCGGCGCCTCCAGGCCCCTGGCGGACGCCTGATCCAGCAGGCCCTGCATCGACTGGATCTCGGCCCGTTGGGCGTCGGCGACCAGGCCGGCGAAGCGGATCAGCTCGGGATGCTCGGCCCGCCCTTCCATCAGGGCGTTCATGTCCACCGCCTGCTGATGGTGCATGATCATGTGCTGCAGGAACGCCAGATCGTCGCCGGTGTAGAGCGGCGGGGTGCGAGGCTGACCAGGCCGCGCGGGCGGGGGCTTGGCCGGGGCGGGCATGACCATCCCCGCGTGGCCCGAATGGTCCATGTGGTCATGGTTCTGGCCGAACGCCGGGCCGGTCAGGACCAGGATGACCAGGGCGAGCGGCCAGGCGCGCACGGCGGCCCTCAGTGCGGGCTGGTGCGGTTGGACGAATAGGTGCCGGTCTTCGGAATCTCGTCGGCCCGCGGTCCGGTGTACTTCAGCACGTGCAGCCCGGAGTTGTTGTCGCCGATGTAGATCAGGCCGTTGTGGAAGTCGGGGTAGGTCATCACGTCGCCCCACGGCACGGGACGGGCGTGGCCCACCTCGCGCGGGTTGAACGGGTTGGAGATGTCGATGGCCCGAAGGCCGTGGCCCAACCAGCCGACGAACACCAGGTTCTTGAACACCGTCGGATTGTGGGCGTGCATCATCGGCCGGATCTTGGCGCCGGGAACCTTGGGCTGGGCGAAGCAGGCTTCCGGCACGCTGTCGGACATGGCGAAGGTCCCGATCAGGGTCGGGTTGATCTCCGACTCCACCGAGGCGATGCGCAGGCTGCGTTCGGGGCAAGGGCCGAAGGGCCACTCCTCGGTCATCACCACATAGGCGGGACGCTTGCTGGGATTCTTGCCCGACATCGACGGCCGGTCCGGCACCGGTACGGCGCTGTGGTTCCCGGTCATGGCCACCATCGACGGCCACACGTCGAGGCGCGCGCGAGTCTCCAGGCGCGTGAAGCGGACCAGCTTCTCGACGTCGGACATATCCTTGGAGGCGAGCATGGCGCTCACGCCCGGATCGTCGCTGAGCACGGTATGGACGCAGTCTCGGGGCGCCAGGGCCAGCTTGCGCACGTCGACCTGGGTTCCATCGGGGCCTTTGGTCCAGACGTCGGTAGTCTTCTGGTTGCAGACCGCGCCGCCGGCCAGCGCCGCGTTGGTGTTGCGGGCGATGAACTCGGTGTCGAGCACGAACATCCCGGCGGTGGTGCCGGCCGCATAGAAGCGCTCGCCGTCGTCGGACAGGGACCCGGAGTGGATGGTGTTGATCTCGGACGGCTGGCGGGCGCCGGGCCGGCCCCACTGGTCGGTGTAGGTGCTGTAGTCGGTGAAGCGGCCGTCGAGATAGAGGCCGGTCTTGTCCGGCAGCTCATTGCGCGGCGGGCCGCCGGCCGCGTGCAGGGCGAAGCTCGCCAGGAACACCGGCTTCTGCAGCACCTCGCCGGTCTTCTCGTCGGTGATGGCGGTGAACACCAGGTCCTCTTCCTGGGCGGCGTAGGTCTGGGAGGCGACGACGAAGCGGTTGGGATTCTTCGGGTCGTGCCAGAGGTAGAACTCATGGGCGAGCACGCCTGCCGCCGTCGCGCCCTTGTCCACCGGCAGGCAGGACTTGGGGTCGACGGTGTAGGTGATCACGTCGCCGCCGGTGCCGGTCGCCGCCGAGCGCACCATCAGCATCCGCTGCTTGCCGTCCGTGGAGACGTAGTTGTAGGGCCGCAGCTCGCGGTCGCGCACGGCGGTCTTGCCCTGGTCGACGGTCAGTTGCGGCATGCGGCCGACCTCCTTGGGCGGGTCGCGCTCGGCGTTCGGCTGAATCTTGTAGATGATCACGTCCTGGGTGACGCCGGGGCCGGTGGTGTTGGTTGAGTTGCTGCGGCCCCAGTAGAGGCAGTCGCCGGCTATGCCGAGGCCGGTGGAGCCCCAGCCGGTGGGGAAGCCGTCGAGGTCGCCGCCGCCCCATTCGCCGGTCTTGGGATCCTGCTTGGACGGCGCGGTCGGCACCCAGTGCAGCCAGACGAAGTTGCGGAACAGGCCGAGCTTCTTGGCCGCCACGAAAGCGCCCTTGTGCGCGTCGGCCGGCGACGACTTGGGATCGAGCTGGCCCTTGGCGTTCATCCTGCCCCCCGGCAGTTGGGCGAAGGGGATGTCGAAGGTGCTGAAGCTCGTGGGCACGCAGTCCATCGGCTTGGCGGTCTTGGGATCGCGGCAGGCGGCGGCGGGCGCGGCCTTCTTGGCGGCGTGCTCGGGCGCATTGGCGGCGCCAGCCGCAGACGTTAGGGCGAGCCCCGCCATGATGGACGCCACTAGCGGCGCGGATCGGATGGCCATGCGACGTCCTCCCAAGCGGCGCCCCGGTCTTTCGCCTGCGCTCGCCTCAGCGAGTATTCGCCGGAACGGCAGGGCGGACAACCCGCCCTGGCCGCGCCCGCCTAAGGGATCATCCAGGGCACGAGGTACTGCTGCGCCATCACCAGCAGGCCCAGGATGAGCGCCAGGATGATGCTGTGCTTGAAGGTTCGGGCCAGGACCACGCCCTCCTTGCCCTTGAGGTCGGTGACGGCGACGCCGGTGGCGATGTTCTGCGGCGAGATCATCTTGCCCATCACCCCGCCCGAAGAGTTGGTCGCGGCAATCAGCACCGGATTGAGGCCCAGCTGCTTGGCCGCCACCACCTGAAGGTTGCCGAACAGGGCGTTGCCGCTGGTGTCGCTGCCCGACAGGAACACAGCCACCCAGCCGAGGAACACCGACAGCATCGGGAAGATCGGCCCGGCCTTCGAGACCGCCAGGCCCAGGGTGTAGGTCAGGCCGGAGTAGTTCATCAGGTACGCCAGGCCCACGATCAGGGCCACGGTGACCACCGCCAGCCAGATCTGCTTGAAGCTGGCGACCGCGGCGGCGATGAAGCTCTTGGGCCCCACGCGCAGGAAGGCGGCGGTGATGAGGGCGGACACCAGGATGGCGGTGCCGGTAGCCAGGGGCTCGAAGTTCCACACCGCGGCGTAGGGCTTGTTGTAGAGGGTGATGAACACCTGCTTGTCGAGCCCAGGCCAGGGAATCTTGGATGCGCCGAAGGTGTTGACCTTGAAGGTGGTCCACAGGATCACGACCAGCGACAGGCCGATCCACGGCAGCCACGCCTGCCAGGTGGGCGCGCCGCTCTGGGGCCCGACCAGACCTTCGGGCTTGTGCACGGCGTAGGCCGGATCGGGCTTGGGCTGCCAGAGCCTGAGGAAGGCCACCGTCACCAGCAGCGAACCCAGCGAGGAGAGGACGTCGGTCAGGGTGTAGTCGAGGTAGTTCGAGACCGCGAACTGGGTCAGGGCGAAGGAGCCGCCGGCCACCAGCAGAATGGGCCACA
>Ga0265327_10001081_pt1 | contig 37974 bp, 37 predicted proteins | sample 41621metaG_FD_202089 | JGI IMG/M metagenome (GOLD analysis project Ga0265327, IMG submission 202089) | Rhizosphere microbial communities from Carex aquatilis grown in University of Washington, Seatle, WA, United States - 4-16-21 metaG | ecosystem: Host-associated > Plants > Roots > Rhizosphere...
CATACGCAATAATCTGTAGTTTTTGATTTTTATATTTTTACTTTAATACATAACTAATAGATATAAAAAGTGCTGTAGACTTGCAATCCCTAGTCGCTTTCTCCAAAGCGCCATAGACGGAATTTTTGTCCATTTTCTCGATAGATTGCGTTGGCCTAGGACTAGTCTTGAAGCCTTGTCCAAAAAATGTGGCTACCGTTTCCCAGTCCACAAGAAACCAACTCTCCATCACCTGCACCATCAAATGACAATCCGCATCGCTCGCTTTGTCTGGCTTGTCCCAATTATCCCGACACTTCAAATGTGCCCATGGTAAAAAGTGGCTTCCCTGCTGATGGGCCGCACTGACGGGCGTTTCGCTGTCCACCAGCAATAGCGCGTTGCGCCCTTGATCTATAGCCATGCGAAAATCGTTGAAGGCATTGCTTCGGCTACCGCAAGCAATGACTCGGGGTTTACAGGTTTTTAAATGGGTTTTATCGAAGAACTCGGAAAAAGCTTGGCGCATTTGCGATTTGAGTTCATCGGAATCGCCGCCGCCTTCGGCATAAACCAGCACATCGTTTTTCCTGCGCATCACCAACGGGTTCCTCCCAAATCACCCCGCATCCATAACTGCCCAAGTCGATATTTCTCCAGCCAGGGCTTGAGTTCGTCCGCGTCCAATCGAGTAAGCGTAGAACCATCTTCCGTCTGCTCGCAGACCAACACATATTCCGGCGTTTCGCTTAGGGCATCTATCAGAATGGGCGAATGCGTAGTGACAATTAACTGGGTGCGTTCCGAAGCCTCGCGCAATAGACGGGCCAAAGTCGGCAACACATCCGGGTGCAAGCCCAATTCCGGCTCTTCGATGCAAATCAGCGGCGGCGGGTTAGGGTCGTAGAGTATTGCCAGCAAAAATAGGTAACGCAGTGTGCCGTCGGATAGCCGGGAAGCCGGAATAGGGCCGCTATTTTCTTGAAGGAATATTTGGACATTGCCCCCTTCGACATGAGCATCAACGTCTCTAATTCCTGGATAGAGAATTTTCAGAGACCCTAAAAAATTCTGATAATTATCGTAATCGCGGCGACGCAAATTGCTTAGTATTAGCCCAAGATTTGAAGCGTCTGTTTCTAAATTATTATTAGGCAGATCGGATCTTGCTTGTGAGCGTAGCTTGGAACACGGCCCGAAAGTCCACTCCCGATACAGCTTAATTTGCTTAAAACATTCAGCGACGTCAGGGAGTACATCATAAACGTCACTATCATTTTTTTGAGCCAAGATCGACAAGCCTGGTTTAATGGATTCATGGCCTAGCTTTTTAAGCTCGCCTTCTACGTTGATAACTGGATAGCCACCCTGCCATTGATAATATATGTTATCATAAGGAAATTGCTGGCTTTCATCCTCTAGCAACTCGTCGGTTAGTTCAAAACGCTCTCCAATTTCATCAAAAGCTAGGGCATAGCGAAGGCCCCCAATGGAATAATCAATAATGACCTCCAACCTTGCCGGCTCAGGATTGCGGCGCGGCATTTGTCCCTGATAAAGCCAGTTGCGCACCCCGCCGCCAGCCGCAATCGGACGGGCTACCTGTGTCGGAGCAGCTTGCAACAAAGCAAACGCTTCCAGGAAATTCGATTTGCCTGAACCATTCGGGCCAATCAACACGTTCAGCGATTTCAATTCGATGGATTCGGCACTTGGGCCATAACTCAGGAAATTGCTCAAATGCAAGGATTTAAAGGCAAAACGTTTCCTTGGTGCTGCTCGCCTAGACAACGTGGCACCTGCATTATCTAATAAACCCGGCGGGAGATCGCCATCATATATCAGCCACTCTGTACGATCAAAGGCAAAATTCCCCACCCTACCCAAACGATTCTTATATTTTAAGATGGAGCGCCGATTAAAATATGCCCGATCAAGATCAGGCTCAAATTCAAACGTAAGAATTCTGCCTTGCCGGGTAATATTCTTTACTCGGCCATGGCGAATCACGCGGGCGTTTGGCCCTGAAGCCCCGCCTTCATACATCAGAAGGGTTGGTATCTCTTCAAGATGGCGAAGGCTCTCTGGTCGATCCAGTGTGATCACTTCGGCCTCGGCACCTTTGTATCCATAGAAACGATCAATGGGCATGGAACACTCAACGTCTTCCCATGCGGTGGAGTTTCCCGATATTAAGAGATTAAACATGTCATTCGCACCCTTTATATGAAAATTCCCGAATAACGGCCCCCACCAAAGCCACCGCCACTTCCATCGTCTTAGCCTCAACCCCCAAATCCGCCAACCGCGTCACTTCCAGCCCTGCATACCCGCAAGGATTGATCGCCGCAAACGGGCTTAAATCCATGTCCACGTTCAAACTCAAACCATGGTAGCTGCATCCCTTGCGGATGCGCAAACCCAACGACGCGATTTTTTTGGCCGAAACATAAACACCCGGCGCGTCGCGGCGGGCTTCGGCTTTGATGCCGTATTGGGACAACGTGGCGATCACGGCGTTCTCCAAGCCGGTCACTAGGCTGCGCACGCCGATGCCCAGCCGGTTGAGGTCGAACAAGATGTAGGCGACTAGCTGGCCGGGGCCATGGTAGGTAACCTGGCCGCCGCGGTCGGATTCGACGACGGGGATGTCGGTCGAAGCCAGGATATGCGCGGGGTCGCCGTTGCGGCCTAATGTGTAGACCGGCGGGTGTTCGACCAGCCAGATTTCATCCGCCGTTTCCGCGTCCCGCGTTTCGGTGAATTCGCGCATGGCGGCCCAGGTTTCCCGATATTCCCGTAGGCCAAGACTTTTTAGGCGTAGCTGCATCGTCCAGGAAGAAACCTTTAATTAACTGTACACAACGGACACTTGTAGGGCGGCCTTCAGGCCACTTCGCCGGGCAAGAAGGACACGCGCGGCTTGGCTTGGCGGCCTGAAGGCCGCCCTACAGCTAACGGCGCAGCGTAACCTACAGCAAAAACACCGTCGCCAACCCCAGGAAAATAAAAAAGCCCATGCTGTCGGTGATGGCGGTGAGCAGGACGCTGGCGCCGACGGCGGGGTCCATGTTGAGGTGGTTGCGCACTAGCGGGATCGCCAGGCCCATCGCGGCGGCGACCAGCAGGTTGAGCATCATCGCCGTCGCCATGACCATGCCGAGATGGACGTCGCGGTATAGCCCGTAGGCGACCACGCCGATCACCGAGCCCCACACCAGGCCGTTGAGCACGGCGATGGCGAGTTCCTTGGTGACGAGTTTGCGCACATTGGCCGGGCTGATGAGCCCCAGGGCCAGCGAGCGGATGATGAGGGTGCTGGTCTGCGTGCCGGTGTTGCCGCCGATGCCGGCGACGATGGGCATCAGCGAGGCCAGCGCGACGATCTGTTCGATGGTGCCCTCGAACAGGCCGATGACGCGGGTGCTGACGAAGGCGGTGATCAGGTTGATGCCCAGCCAGAACCAGCGGTTCTTGAGGCTTTGCCAGATGCCGGAGAACAGATCTTCCTCTTCCAGCAGGCCGGCTTGGTTCAGCATTTCGCCGTCGGATTGCTCGCGGATGTAATCGACAATGGCGTCCACGCAGACGCGGCCTTGCAGGCGGTTGTCCTCGTCCACGACCGGCGCGGTGAGCAGGTCGTAGCGCTCGAAGGCGCGGGCGGCGTCGGCGGCCTCGTCGCTGAGCTTGAAGCTGACCACCTCCTGGGACATTAGCTTGGCGACCGGGGTCTCGGGGTTGTTGACCAGCAGGCGCTTCAGCGACAGCACGCCTTTGAGGACGTTTTGATGGTCGACGACGAACAGCTTGTCGGTATGCTCCGGCAGGTTGCCGCGCCGCCTGAGATAACGCAACACGACGCCTAAGGTGATGTCGTCGCGGATGGCGACCATGCCGAAATCCATCAGCGAGGCGACGGTGTCGTCCTCGTGGGACAGCACCGACTCCAACTGGGCGCGGCTCTGGTCGTTCAGCGACTCCAGCAATTCCTGCAAGATTTCTTCCGGCAGGTCGGGGGCGAGGTCGGCGATTTCGTCGGTGTCGAGCTGCTCGGTGGCGGTGAGCAGCTCGTCGGGGTCCATGTCGGAGATCAGCGTTTGCCGCACCGCGTCGGACACGTCGAGCAGAATTTGCCCGTCCAGCTCCGACTTGACCATGTTCCAGATGACCAGGCGCTGTTCCAGCGGCAAGGCTTCGAGGATATAGGCGATGTCGGCGGAGTGGAGTTGGTCGAGCTTGAGCTTGAGCGCGACTTGGTGCTGCTTGTGCAGCAGGGTTTCGACCAGTTCATGGCGCGGCATGGTCTGGTGCTGGAGAATGGTTTCCTCCAGCTTCTGCTTGTTCAGCAGTTCGATGACTTCGACCAGGTGCTGCCTTAGCAGATCTTCGGTGGGCGTGTTGTTCATATTGCGGTTGACCATGATACGCCCGGCAGGTGTCGGCGGATGGGGTTTGTGGGGTGCGTCCCCCTGCGCTACGGCGCTGTTCCAAGCAATATAAAATTACTCTTCGAGCGCCAGGAACTCCAGGATGGCCTGGTACAAATTTCTCACCCGGCCGGCTTGCTCTTCGCCAAGCGCGGCATAGTTGTCCAAGCCTGGCGCGGCGTTTACTTCGATGACGCTCCAGGTTTGCCGGCCCGGCTCCGCGCTCAGGTCGGCGCAGATGAAATCTATCCCGGCGAAGCGCAGGCCCAAAACTTGGCAGGCTTTGACCGCGAGCTCGCCAAATCCCGGATGAATGTTGTCGGTGACATCCACAGAGTTGCCGCCGGTGCTGAGGTTGGCGTTGTCCAGCAGCCAGATTTTGCGGCCCTTGGCGATGACGGAGTCTCTCGTCAGTCCTTCGCTTTCCAACTTGATATCGATGCGGACATCGGCCAAGTCGATCTCCGAGTTCGGGCGTCCGGATTCGCCCAGCTTGCGCTTGGCCGTCTGCAACAGCCCGTCCACCGACAAGACGCCGTCGCCCAGCACCGCCAAGGGGATTCTCTCGTAAGCTGAGATGACGTTGCCGCCCAGCACGACGACCCGGTAGTCGCGCCCCACGCAGGGCTCCTCGACGAGAAATACCGGGGTTTTCTGCAAAATCGCCGAGGCCAGCTCGACTAGGCGCGACTCGCTATACACTTTTGCCACCAGCCGGCCCTGGCTTAAATTGTTCGGCTTGACGTACACGGGATAGCCGCGCTCGAAGGCGTAGGAGACGGCTTCGGCAAGGCCGCGCCGGTTGGCGGCAGGCAGGTTGGCGTTGAGGACGTCCGAGAAAAAAGCTTGGCCTTGGGGAACGTTGATGCCCGCCTTGCGCAAGAAGAATTTGGTGTAGCCTTTGTCCTTGGCGATCTCCGCCGAACCGGCGGGGTTGATGTTGAAATTGGTGTTTCTGAAAACCCGCCGCCGGCCGTTGGGGAAAATCAATTCGCCGGCGAACTTAAACTCTGGCTCCAGTTCCACGCGGATGCCAAGCGGCGGGGCAATCTCGGCGATCAGCAATGAGGCAAACGGGAATCGCATATTTTTTACTCAAACAAAGCCAGGTTTTTCGACTGTTTGCGCCGCATCGGCCCGACCTCCACGACCCGCTAAAAAACCTGCCGGTTTGCCGCAGGCCGGGTCACAGGGCCATGATGACCTCGGGACAGGCGCTTAGATCCTGGTAGATCGCATCCAGTTGGGCCTGCGACTGGGCACGTACGGTCATGGTCACGGCGGTGTATTTGCCGCCGCCGCTGGCGCGGCTGACGATGGCGTCTTCCGCCAAGTCGGGCGCATGGCGGCGCACCAAGGCCACAATCTGCTCTTCCAGGCCGTCGCGGCAAAGCCCGAACGCTTTAATGGGGAAATCGCAGGGAAACTCCAGCAGCCCAGGGCGAGGCTCGCTCATAGCCCCCGCCGCAGTTGTGCCTTGCGTTGCTGGTAGAGCGCGTTCATGCGTACCCATAACGGGCCGGGTTCGCCTGTGCCGACGTTGCGCCCGTCCAATTCGACGATGGGCAACACTTCGCGGGTGGAGCTGGTGACCCAGACTTCCTCGGCGCGGTTCAATTCGTCCAGCGTGATCTTGCGTTCTTCCAGCGGAATGAAGTGGGACTGGGCCAGTTCCACAACCAGGTCGCGGGTGATGCCCGGCAGGATTTCGTTGCCTTTGGGCGGCGTCAGCAACACGCCGTCGACCAACGCGAATAGATTGCTGGCCGAGCCTTCGATGGCGTAGCCGTCGCGCACCAGGATGGCTTCGGCGCAGCCTTCTTCCACCGCCTGTTGCCGCTGCAAGACATTAGCCAGCAAGGTGATGGCCTTGATGTGGCACCATTGCCAACGGATGTCGGGGACGGTGATGGCCTTGACGCCGGAGGCGGGAATCGGCGCGATAGGCGTACACATCGCAAACACGGTCGGAGCCACACCCGGCGGGAAGGCATGGTCGCGCTTGGGGCCGACGCCGCGCGTGATTTGCAGGTAAATGGACTGGTCTTCCTCGCCTTGGATCAGGCGCTGGAAGACCGCCTCCAATGCCTCGGCACTGAGGGGCGGCTCCATGCGGATGCCGGCCAGGCTTCGTCCTAAGCGCTCCAGGTGTTCAGCCAGGCGCAAGGGCTTGCCGCCATAGACTGGAATCACTTCGTAGACGCCGTCGCCGAACAGGAAACCCCGGTCGAGCACAGAAATCTTGGCCTCGGCCAAGGGCAGGAATTCGCCGTTCAGGTAAACGATAGTATCTTGTCGGGCCATGGGGCTTATTTCTTGAACATCAATTGCAGCGAGTCCAGGGCGCGGCGGAACAAGCCGCCCTCGGGCACCGCCTTCAGCGCCACCAAATCGACCTGGGCCACCGGCTTGTCGCTCAACGCAACCTTGATGCTGCCGAGCTTGTCGTTTTGTTGCACGGGCGCGACGGTGGAGTTGTTGACTTCCATTGAGGCCTTTAAATTGTTGTACTGGCCACGCGGGAAGGTGACATGGAAGTCTTTCAGCACGCCCAATTCCGCCATCTGCGTGTCGCCCTTCCAGACGCGGGCCTCGGCCAGCTTCTCGTTGGCTTTGTAGAGGGGGCGGGTTTCATAAAAACGGAAGCCATAGTTGAGCAAGGCTTTGTTGGCGCCGGCCCGGTCGTTGTCGCTCTTCGTGCCTAACACCACGGAAATCAGCCGCATCCCCTCGCGCAGCGCGGAGGCGACCAGGCAATAGCCGGCGCCGTCGGTGTGGCCGGTCTTGACCCCGTCCACGGTGGAGTCTTGCCAGAGCAGCTTGTTGCGGTTGGTCTGCTTGATGTTGTTGAACAGGAATTCCTTGATCGAGTGCCACTTGTAATATTCTGGGAACTCTTCGATCAGCGCATGAGTGAGGAGGTACAGGTCGCGGGCGGTGGTGTAGTGTTCCGGGTCGGGCAGGCCCATGCTGTTTTTGAAGTGGGTGTTCTTCATGCCCAGCCGCTCGGCGTTTTGATTCATCACCTGGGCGAACACCGCCTCGTCGCCGGCCACCTGCTCGGCCAAGGCCACGCTGGCGTCGTTGCCGGATTGCACGATCATGCCCTTGAGCAGGTTTTCCACGGAAATTTGCGCGCCGACCTGGGCGAACATGCGCGAGCCTTCGGTGCGCCAAGCCTTCTCGCTGACCGTGACCATGGTGTCCAGCTTGAGGCTGCCCTTGGCCAGCTCGCGGAACACCACGTAAGCCGTCATGATCTTGGTCAGGCTGGCGGGCTCCAAGCGCTGGTCGGCGTTGCTTTCCGCCAGCACGCGGCCGCTGAAGTGGTCTACCAGGATATAGGCTTTTGCGCCGACTTCGGGTGGGGCCGGAATCAAGGCCGGGTCAAGGGCCAAGGCCGGACGAACCAGGGCCAGCAGTACAAAAAACAGGCAAAGAAAACTGGGACGCATCCGATCAATCCTCTTAAAGGTACGCATTTGTTTAATTAGATAGCAAAAATGAGAGGCATTGTAGCATGCGGGCGCTGGCAAGGCTTGGTTTCAGGGGGTGGCACAGCAATTCCCTTTTTGAACGATGGCCCGGCGGCAGGCTCAAAACGCGGCCGGGTTTACGCGCCGCATTCAGTTTTTTCTATAGGCCAAGGCGGCTAAATTCGCGCCGGGTTTGCTTGCCCTATCAAACGTTTACAGGAGACTTGACGGTGAGACTGATGGCGGCAGCCCGGCTTTGGCTGGGCTGGCTATGTTAAACATCGGAGCGGCCTAAGCCACCCCATCGACGGCGAAACCAACCGCTGCCGCAATCACGGACGGGGTGGTCAGCCGCACCCTTGGGGTCTAGCGTAGTCCAGTACGACGCGGGCAAACGATAAAGCTATGCCTATCCCGTCCGCTCCAGGGCCGCGCCAGGATAAATCCGCTCCATCAGATAGCCCAGGCAATCCTGGCGGATGACGCGCTCGTCCAGAGACAACATGCACGGCATCGCCGCCTTGCGCAAAACTAGCTGGCCTTTTTCAAGCCGAAAGAATTCAGCGGCGACATCGCGCCCGTCGTCGGCACGGGCGATCAAAGGCAGCGGGCTTCCGGGTGCGGGGGTTGCCACTTGGCCGAACACGGTGCCAGGCTTGAGTTCGGTAAAATTCAAGCGGTCTAACTGTCCGCGCAGTAAGAAATCGGCTTGCGGGTCGGAAAAGCTAAAGCTGATGTCCTCGCGCACCGTCACCTGCGCCAGTGCGTGGAACAAATCCTGCGGCGGGCGGGGCGCAATCGCCGACAGGCGCAGGCAGTCTGCCATCAGGCTGGCCGCCTTGGCCACGCCGTCGGCATCCCCAGGCTGGCCGCATTCCAGCGTCACCGAGGGGCACAGGTCGGCGAATGCGCCGGTCTGTGTGCCCTTAGGATAGGGGCTGTAAACCGCCAAGGGGCCGAACAGGGCGGCCAGCCCCAGCGTCTGCCCGTCCAGACGCTCCACGCAGGAATAGTGAGGGTTGTGGCCGGTGTTGTTATGCACGTCAATGCTGGCGAATACCCCGCGCCCGGCCATTTCTTCATACACTGCCCGGGCCATGCGGGTCAGCGGGTCAGCAGGCAGCTCAGTCCCCGGCCAGATGCGGTTGAAGTCGGGCTGGGCGTCCAGCCGCCGCCAGCCCGACCGCGCCGCCTGGACATTGCCGAAAAAAAACGACGCCGCGCGCGGCCAAGGCTTGCCGAGCTGGCTGCGCAGCAAGGCCTGCACGGCGGCCAGCCCGCTGGTTTCGTTGCCGTGCAGCAGGACGGAGACGAACACGGGTGCCGATTGGGCGCCGTCGATATGCAGCAAGGCCGGCCCGGGGAAAAGCCGGTGCAATTCAGTGGCCGGAATGTCGAGCAAAGCGTCGGGCACCTGCGCCAGCCGGATCAAGCCGTCCGCTCCGCTGTTAAGGCTGCGGACACGCATGGTTTCGGATCAAATCCTGTTCAGTAATTCGGCTTTCTTCCCGGCAAACTCGGCGTCGGACAATATGCCCTTCTGGCGCAGTTCGGCCAGCCGCTCGATTTTGGCGAAGATGTCGCTTTCTGTGCCCGTGGCCGGCTCGTAAGCGGGCGCGGCGTAGCTGGTGGGCTCGAAGCTGGCTGGCGCGGCGTTGCCGTCGCCATTGACGGCCGGCAAGCTGTCCACCGGCACCACGCCATATTGGCTGCTGAACGTGAAAGACGCGCCCGAACCTTGCTGTTGGGCCACGCCGCTGATTTGATGATCCAGGGTGTCGTAAACAGTCAAAAAACCGTTGATTTCAATTGCCAAGCGGCGCGTGGACGGGAAGACAGCATAGCGTAGATTGTTCTGCGCGCCGCTGGAAGACGGGTTCCCCAGCTCTGCCGGCCACCACTGCCCGCCCGGGGCATAGCCGCCTTGGCTTTGCGGGGGCGGCTCGAACAGCGGCTGGTTGGCGATTAAGCCGGACAGTTCATAGCAGAGGTTGTCAACCTTGGCTTTGAGGCTATTGTTGAACATGTCGCCCACCATGGTCATGCCACCTTGCATCCATTGTCCCGATCCGCCGAAGTCGGGATGGCTGAATTGCGCCATGGTGCCTCCGCCGTTGACCACGGCCTGGAGCAGAGTCATGACCGCGTCCACGCTGACATAGTAGCGCCGCGCAATTTCTTCGACGATTTGTGATCCTTGAGGGGTCAGTCGCATATTAATCACTCCGTCAAATATAGGGTTTTGGCAAGGCTTGCCGCCTTGGCGCAGCGCCTGGGATTTCGGCTATCGGCGATGTATTTCCGACAAACACAACTTTTTCCGTACCGGCAGGCGATGATAACAGATTGCACAGGGCCGTTCGGTAAATAGTCTAGCTCCCGATAAACCCCGGCAAAACGGCTATCTTAGCCAGGGTTTCCCTCCAGTGGCGTGGTTTGCAAGACGACTGTGCGCACCAAGTTGCGGCGTTCGCACCAAGGCGGAACAAGTCGGCGCGGCTTTAACGCGGGGTTTTGCCGTCCGCCAGCGGGCGGAACTGAGCTGGAAGTCCCGCGCACGATGCCAAGGAGGCTCGGCCTGCTTATTGCTTCTTAAAGATAATGTCAGCCATAAGAGTTCCCCAGGCTTTACTTGTGTGCGCCAACCGGAGAACGACCATGCAACAGAAAACGCCGCGAACAGCTGAGTGGGAACGGCTTATCCATGCTGCCCACCGGTTTGCAAAAATCTGCCGGAACAATCCCGTGAAGTTATTCGCCTTGCTTTATATGCTGGATATTCGGTTTTTCCGGGAGGCTGGGCGCAGTTGCACCGGGGAAACCTATTATGCGATGGCGGACGGCCCCGCTCCCGGCACGCTCCGTGCCCTGCTAGTGATGCGCGATTTGGAGCTTGACGCCGCCATCGGCATGCTCACGTCCAGCGACTCCTGCGGGCCTTGGCCTTTTGACGCGCGTCAATATTGCAAACGCGGGCTGGCTATTCTGCGCGAGCTGGAATCTACTTATGCCGACGCCAGTTCGCGCGATTTAAGCTTAGGCGACGCCAACGCTTGGTGGCGCGTTTACACCCGCAGCCGGGGTGTCGGCGCGATCATTCCTTACGAAATGACCTTGCCTTGCGCTGACGGCAACCCCGCCGAGCGCAAAAAGTTCGGTCGCTGGTTCCGCCTCGGCGACGCAAGCGTGCTAGACCACCGTGATCCGTCCAAGCCTGGCGCGACGCCCGACTAGGCAGGCTGCCGTCGCAAACCGCTTGCCTTAAAGCTTGAGTGGCCGCAGTGTTGCCGCGAAAAGCTTGGCAAGCCCTCATTTCCTATTCATAACGCTACCACTATGACCGTAGAATTCCTTCCCCTTGGCATTGCCCTTAGCTTATTTATTTATGCCGGATTAGCCTCTTTCCGCGCACACCCTGAGCCCAAACGCGAGGCGGCGGACAGTACGCCGCCGCCGGTTCCGCCGCCAGCCTTGCCGCCGGTTCTTTTCACCTTGGTGGATGGATTCCCGCTTCGAGAAATCGCCAAGGGCCAGGAGGATGGCTATGCTGTGATCTATCTCCAGCCCATCGACGAGCGTTGGTTGTTGGGCTTGTCGCAAGCGCCCGCCGGCCTGCGGCAGCAGTGCCATGCCACGGCGCATTTTCCCAGCGGTGAAATCGCCCTCGGCTGGGCTTGCGGGCAGCAAGTGGCCGGTTTGAGCCATGGCGGCGGGCAATGGGCACTGCTGCTGTCGCAAGGCGGCCCGCAGGGCTTGCAGCGATGGCACACCACCGCTGCGTTTCCGCAAGAGGAAATCGCTTCGGCCTGGAACGATGGCTTCCAGGTCAGCAGCCTGGCATACGGCGACGGCGTTTGGGCGCTGATTCTCTCGCAAGGCGACGGCCACTCGGTGCAACAGTGGTTTAAAACAGCAGAGTTTCCCCGGGAGGAAATCGAGGCGGGCTGGGGCAATGGTTATGAGGTGAGCAGCCTGGCCTATGGTGAGGGCGCTTGGGCGTTGGTCATGTCGCAAACAGACCAGCCTGCGGCGCAATACTTCCATATCGAAGCCACGTTCCCCGATGAGGAAATTGCCAAGGGCGTCGCCAACGGCTACCGGCCCAGCAGCTTGGTTTATGCGGCCGGCACCTGGGCGCTGCTCATGTCTAAATCGGCTGCTCAATAAATTCCAAGGCATTCCCTTCCGGGTCGCGGCAAAACAGCGCCCGACGCCCGGACTTGCTCAGGCTATACGGGACGCCCGCTTGCTCCAGGCGGGCGGCCAATTCGTCCAGTTTGTCCACAAGCAACGCGGTATGGCGATCTATGCCGCCATGCGCAGGCCGCACCGCGCCCGCGTCAGGGTTGGGCACGACCAAAAGATGGATCATTTGCTCCCCGATATCGTACCAAACCCCGTCATAAGCGAATTTGGGCCGGGTCGGATTAACCTGCAATTCCAGCACGCCTTCGTAAAAAGCGCGGGAGGCGGCGAGATCGGACGCCACTAGGGAGGCGTGGTGCAAACGGGTGATAAGGCTCATCGCGTGGCTCTCGAATAAATTCAGGATTAAGAAGGTTGTGCCGGATGTAAAGCGGCCAAGAATATGACACCGGGGCAAGCGCAATGCAAGCCAGCCGTGGCGCTGGGATAGCTGCCGGCATCGCTTCCCCAGGGGAACGGGTCAATTCACTAAACGACATACTTCCTCGCCGGTGTTTTAGCGTATGCTTTCTTCCAACCCTTAACTAAATTAAGGGCTTGGCACGGCCAACTTCCCCGGCCGCGCCTTGGTTCAAGCCCTTGCGCAACGCAGGGGATAGGCGCGGCCTCTCCCTCCCATCGGGGCCGCGCCTTCTTTCGCTCTCCCCCTCATGCTTAATCAACGATGAAACGCCGGGCTAAACTCATGCACCGCCTCTATCATCGCCCCCACATGCTCGGGCAAAATGTCTGGGTGTACGCCATGGCCGAGGTTGAACACATGGCCTGAGCCTGGGCCGAAGTCGGCCAAAATCTGCTTGACCTCGGCACGGATGGAGGCCGGTGAGGCGTATAAGGCCACCGGGTCGAGGTTGCCTTGCAGCGCGACTTTGTCGCCGACACGGCGGCGCGCTTCGGTAATCGAGGTTTGCCAATCCAGCCCTAAGGCGTCGTAGCCGGTTTCCGCCATGGCTTCCAGCCACAAGCCACCGCCTTTAGTGAACAGAATGGCAGGGATTTGGCGTTCGCCGGCTGTGAGGTTCAGTTGCTTATAAATCCGTTCGGCGTAGCGCAGGGAAAAGTCCTGGTATTGCGCCGTGGTCAAGGAGCCGCCCCAAGTGTCGAAAACCATCACGGCATTGACCCCGGCGGCGATTTGCGCGTTGAGGTAGAGGGCGACGGCGTCGGCCAGCTTGCCCAGCAGCTCATGCACAAGCTCGGGGCGGTCGTAGAGCATGGCTTTGATTTTGCGGAAATCCCGGCTGCTGCCGCCTTCGATCATATAGGTGGCGAGCGTCCATGGGCTGCCGGAGAAGCCAATCAACGGCACTCGGCCTTGCAACTCGCGTTGGATCACGCGCACCGCGTCGGGCACATAGCGCAGGCGGTCTTCCGGGTCGGGGACGGCCAGTTTGCGAATGTCGGCCTCGGTGCGGACGGGATGGCTGAAGCGCGGCCCTTCGCCTTCGATGAAATGCAGCCCCAGGCCCATCGCGTCGGGGATGGTGAGGATGTCGGAGAACAGGATGGCGGCGTCCAGCGGGTAACGCGCCAAGGGCTGGAGGGTGACTTCGCAGGCCAACTCAGGGTTGGTGCAGAGGTTCATGAAGCTGCCGGCCTGCTCGCGGACGCGGCGGTATTCCGGCAGGTAGCGCCCGGCTTGGCGCATCATCCAGACCGGGGTGCGCTCTACCGGTTGTCTCAACAGGGCGCGGATAAAGCAGTCGTTTTGCAGTGGGGTCATGGCTTGAACGTTATGATGGATTGGAGGGGTAACAAGGGGTTAGGCTGCCGACAGCAGGTATGAGACTTTCTCTTGCAGGCATTGCGCAGCCTTGAACAGGGCTAACGATTTTACCGGGCCGTTTTCGTAATCAACCAGTAGGTAGTTGATTCTCATCCCGCCTCCTTCCGGTCTGTCGTCGGCCTAGCCTTCTTGATGACGGTGGTTCAGCAGGCTTTCCGCCTCCATCAGCTTTCGCAGTTCCTTCAAGTTTCCCCCGACCGCCTGCCCGCCTTTTTTGGGCAGGCTGCGCCCTTTCCAAGCATCGGGAAACAAGAGTAGTTCGACTTGCGTGTCGTCTACGCGGAAATGCAGCGCGGGCTGGTCGCCCGGCAAATCCATCTCGCGGGGCAGGCTGTGGGATTTTTCCTCGAACGGGATGCGGGCGTCCATCAATTTCAGCATCACCTCTTCGGGCGTATGCGCAAACAAGTGCAGGCGGATGGGGCTGAACCGTCCCGCGCTGCCATTCCACGCACCGCCGACCAGCACGGGAGAGAACTCGGCCAGAAACCGCATGGCCTCCAGCGCCAGCTTGCGCAGGCGGGCGACCCGCCGGGACTGGTCGGCGGCGCCGAACAGGCGGTGGTGTTCGACCAGCGCCGCCTCGATTTCTTCGCGGCGCGGCAGGTTGCGGTGTTCGGCGACGCCCATCCGCGCGGCGGCCTTTTTTTTGGCCAGGCCGTGCTCGTCGATGCCTTCTTCCGCCATGATGCGGGCGGCTTCCAAGGCAATGCGCTGCCGCAGGCGGTTTTCACTGGACATGGCGGTTATGCTTCGGCGTTTTAAAACAGCGGTTCGGCGCTCTTGCTCCCGCCCCCGCCGTCCTGCGCGGCGTCCGCTCCGGCACCCTCGCCCGAGTCGGAGTTTTCGCCGCCGCCGGCATCCTCGTCAGAGTCGCCGTCGTAGACGCGCTTGGGCCGCTTCTTGGCTGGGGCCGTGTAGCGTTTCGGCGCGAGATCCGGCGGGTAGTATTCCATGATCGCATTCGCCCCCTTGCCCTTGGACAGCAAGCCGCTGGAGGCGGAAATGCGCGCTTCCACCAAGCCTTCCGGCAAAGGGAAGCTGGATTCCGGGACATCTTTGAGCGCTTCTTGCATGAAATACATCCACATGGGCAGGGCGGTGTGGCCGCCGGTTTCCCCTTCCCCCAGCGGTTTAGGCGAGTCGAAGCCTAGCCAACTGACGGCGACCAGGCCGGCGGCGCGCTTTTCCGGGGCTTTATCGGCTTCGACTTCGCCTTCGGGGCGTGGAGGGCCGACTTTTTCCGAGCGTGCCGGGGCTTTTTGGATTTCGATGCCGGCCGGGGCGTAGCCGTCGAACCAGGCGTCGCGTTGCTCGTTGGTGGTGCCGGTCTTGCCGGCCAAGTCCATCCGGCCTAATTCTAAAGCCTTGGTCGCCGTGCCGTAGCGCACTACGTCTTGCAGCATGGAATTAATCATGAAATGGACTTGCGGGGTGAGGGCGCGCGGGGCGGCGTTGGCCGCTGGCTCGTTCTCGCCGCCATCGCACAGTGGGCAGGCGACCTGAGGGGTGGCCTGGAACGGGATGCCGCCGTCTTGGGTTTCGATGCGTTCGATCAAATACGGTTCGACCCGGAATCCGCCGTTGGCGAAGACCGCATAGACTTGGGCCATTTTCAATGGCGTTGCCGTGCCGCTGCCTAGCGCCAGGGACAGCGAGCGAGGCAGGTCGCTCTCGGCGAAGCCAAACAGCTTGGCCGTGTCTATCGCCTTGTCCAGGCCGATTTCTTGCAGCAGGCGGATCGACACGAGATTCCGCGATTTCACCAGCGCCTCGCGCAGCCGGGTCGGCCCGTAGTAGCGCCCGCTGTAGTTCTGCGGCCGCCAGGCGCCGCCCGCCATGGACGGGTCGTGGAACACGATGGGCGCGTCGTTGATAACGCTGGCCGGGGTGTAGCCCGCGTCTAAAGCCGCCGCATAGAGCACCGGCTTGAAGCCCGAGCCTGGTTGGCGCTGTGCCTGGGTGACGCGGTTGAAGCTGCTGTGGTAGAAGTCAAAGCCGCCGGACATGGCGAGGATGGCGCCGTTTTTAGGGTCGATGGACACCAGCGCGCCTTCGACCTTCGGCGTTTGGGTCAATGCCCACTCGCCATTGTCCTGTAGGCGCAGGCGGATGATTTCGCCCACTTTCAAGACGTCTTTGGCGCTGCGCGGAGAGGGGCCTTGGGAGTCTTGGTTGAGGTATTTCCGCGCCCATTTGATGCCTTCCCAATTCACTTGCACCAGGCCCGAGCGGCCGAGGTAGACATCCGCCGAACGCTCCTTGACGGCCAGGACGATGCCGGGCAGGGTGTCGCCTTCCTCAGGCGTGTCGGCCAATTGTTCGTCCCATTCCTTGTCGGTTTTGAATTGTTTTAGGTCGATTCGCTGTTTCGTGCCCCGGTAGCCGTGGCGTTCGTCGTATTCGTGCAAAGCCTGCCGCAAGGCCTTGTCGGCGGCGGTCTGCAAGCGGCTGTCGAGGGTCGTGTAGACCTTGTAACCGGCGGTGTAGGCTTCTTCGCCATAGCGCTGGAACATGTCGGCGCGCACCATTTCCGCCGTGTACGGCGCGTCCAGTTCGATGGCGGGGAAGTGCAGGCTGGCATGCACGGGCTCGGCCATGGCCGTGTTGAATTGCGCATCATCGATGTATTGGAGCTTCAACATGCGCCTGAGCACATAGTTGCGCCGCAACAAGGCCCGTTCCGGATTGGCGATGGGGTTGAAGCTGGACGGCGCCTTAGGCAGGCCGGCGATCATGGCGGTTTCGCCCAAGGTCAGTTCCGCGACCGATTTGCCATAGTAAATTTGCGCCGCCGCCTCGATGCCATAGGCGTGGTGGCCGAAGTAAATCTTGTTGAGGTACAGCTCCAGGATTTGCTCCTTGGGCAGCTTGGCTTCGATCCTCATGGCCAGCATGATTTCCGTGAGCTTGCGGAAAACGGTCTTTTCGCTGCTCAGAAAGAAATTCCGCGCCACCTGCATGGTGATGGTGCTGCCGCCCTGGCGCTTTTCCCCGGTGCGCACGAACTCGAACACGGCGCGCAGCAGGCCTTGGTAATCCACGCCGGGATGCTCGAAAAAGCGGTCATCCTCGGCCGCCAGGAAGGCCCGGGTCGTTTGCAGCGGGATTTCGGCTATTCCCAGCGGGCTGCGCTTTTTTTCGCCGAACTGGCCAATCAGCTTGCCGTCCCGGCTGTAAAGACTCATCGGAATCTGGTAGCGTACATCCAGCAGCAGGTCGATGTCGGGCAACTGCGACTCGATGTTGCGATAGACGACGTAGGCGCCTACGCCGCCCAGCAACGCCGTGCCCAGGAAAAGTAGGAGCATGAGCCTGGCAAAACGGCGGGGAGGCCCGGATGAGGTGTTTTTTTTCTTAGGACTAGCCACTCGCTGCTCTTCGTCGGTGGGAGTGTGAATGTCTGGCGGCCGCTGAGGCGAGGGCAGCGTGTTCCGTTGCCTGTTTTTCTCGATAGGCAAGATTCAATGATAATATACTACAGCGCGGCGGTTAAATCGCGTCAAGCCCACGCAGGCTGGCCTTGATGGCGTGCAAGCCCTTCTCTGGGCGGGGCTTGGGCTTCCGGCGGCCATTTGTTGGAAACCTGTCGCCAGGCACCGATTGCTTCCGCTACACTTTAGGCTTGGCAGTCTTCCACGGGGAAAGGCATAAGGAATTCGGACATGTTTTTACGACGCAAAAAGCCGTCATTGTTTGGCATTGACATCAGTACCGCGGCCATCAAGCTGCTGGAACTCAGCAAGGCGGGCACGCTACTTCGCGTGGAAAGCTACGGGGTGGTGCCGCTGCCGCAAGACGCGGTGGTGGAAAAGACCATCGCCAACGCGGAGGCCATAGGCAACACCGTCAAGGCGGTGGTGGCGCAATCGGGAAGCAAATTGAAGCATGTGGCCGTCGCGGTGGCCGCTTCTTCGGTCATCTCCAAAGTCATTTCCATGCCGGGCAATCTTAGCGACGACGAGATGGAGGCGCAGATCGAGCTGGAAGCCGACCAATACATCCCCTACGCCTTGGATGAAGTCAGCCTCGATTTCGAGGTGCAAGGCCGCAGCGACAAAAACCCGGACATGGTGGACGTGCTGCTGGTCGCCTCGCGGCGGGAAAATGTCGAAGATCGCGTCGCGGCCGTGGAACTGGCCGGCCTTAAGGTTGAAATCGTCGATATTGAGTCCTACGCGCTGGAAAACGCCTTCAGCCTGATTATCAACCAATTGCCGGAAGGCGGTCCCGAGACGACCATCGCCATCGCCGACATCGGTGCCACCATGACCACGCTGAACGTCCTGCACAATGGGCGCATCATTTATACCCGCGAGCAAGGCTTTGGCGGCAAGCAGTTGACCGAGGAGATCCAGCGGCGCTACGGGCTGTCCTATGAGGAGGCCGGGCTGGCCAAGAAGCATGGCGGCCTGCCGGACAACTACATGACCGAAGTGCTGGAGCCGTTCAAGCAGGCGCTGGCGCAGCAAGTGGGACGCTCCCTGCAATTTTTCCTGTCCTCCAGCTCGCACAAGGGGGTCGACAATTTGGTGCTGGCCGGTGGCTGCGCGTCCATCGCCGCGATTGACCGTTATGTGGAGCAAAGCTTAGGGATACCGACCATCGTCGCCAACCCGTTCCTCAACATGTCGCTGTCCAATCGGGTAAAGCCGCAAAGCCTCAGCAATGATGCTTCCGCCATGATGACGGCTTGCGGCCTGGCGTTGAGGAGTTTTGACTAATGGCCCACATCAATCTTCTGCCGTGGCGAGCGGAGATTCGCAAGCAACAGCAAAAGGATTTTGTCGCCGCCATTTTGCTTGGGCTGGGCTTGACCATGGCGTTGATGGTGCTGGTGCATTTCGACATCGCTTCGCGGGCGGAGTATCAAGCCGAGCGCAACCGTTATCTTGAATCAGAGATAGCGGTTTTGGACAAAAGAATCAAGGAAATCGAAGACCTCGAAGCCAAGAAAAAGCGTTTGCTGGCCAAAATGGAAGTGATCCAGCAGTTGCAGGCCAGCCGTCCGGAAATTGTGCACTTGTTTGACGAGTTGGGGCGCACCATACCGGAAGGCGTTTATTTGTCCGACTTGATTCAAACCGATAAAACGATCACGGTCAACGGCGTGGCCCAATCCAACGCCCGTGTTTCCGCGTACATGCGCAATCTGGAGTCTTCCGCCTGGCTGAAATCCCCCCTCCTCAGCATTATTGAGACCAGAATCGATAACAGGGATAGTAAAAAGGAGCGGCAGAACAAGTTCACGCTGCAGATGAAGCAGGCCACGATTGAAAAGCCAGAGGCCAAGCCGGTCGCCAAGAAGAAGGGCGCGCCATGAATCTTTCCAACCTCAATTTGGATCCGGAGAACGTCGGCTCCTGGCCCCTCCCGATCAAGGTGTCGGCGGTGCTTCTCATCTGCGCCCTGGCGGCGGGGGCGGTCTATTATCTTGACACGCAAACCCAGCTGGATGAACTGGGCGCCATCGAAGCTAAAGAGCAGGAGTTGAAGACCGGTTTCGAGAACAAGCAGAAAAAAGCCGTTAATCTTGAGGAATACAGGCTGCAACTCGATGAAATCGAGAAGTCCTTCGGCGATTTGCTGCGGCAATTGCCCGACAAGACTCAAGTTCCCGATTTGCTGGTGGACGTTTCCCAGACCGGCCTGGCCTCGGGCCTTGAATTCGAGCTGTTCAAACCAGGCAGCGAGACGCCTAAAGAATTTTACGCCGAACTGCCCATCGACATCAGGGTATTGGGAAACTATACGGAATTTGGCACCTTCATCAGCGGCTTGGCCTCCTTGCCGCGCATTGTGACGATTCACAACGTGAAAATCATTCCTCGCAAAGACAGCTCGGCGGCGGGCAACAAGAATAAGCCTCTGGTCATGGAGGCGCTAGTCAAGACTTACCGCTACATGGACGAGGGCTCTCCCAAGTCGACTCAGGACAAGAAAACCAAGAGGCAGTAACCATGCTTGTCAGCCGGGGTATTCCAGAGGGGCGGGATTATCGCAAGCGCATTGTCGTCGCGTTAATGGCGGTGGCGCTGTCCGCTTGCGGCGGCGGCGACCTCTCCGACCTGCGTGAGTGGGCGAATGGCGTTAAGAAGCGTCAAAAAGGCGTCGTGGAGCCTCTCCCCGAAATCAAAACGGTGGAGCCTTTTGTGTTCAAGCCCGAGGATTTGCGCGACCCGTTCATTCAAAACGAGAAAAGCGAGCAACAGGAAGAGACCAGTAAGAGCGACAATGGCATTCACCCCGACACGGCGCGGGCGAGGGAAGAACTCGAAAGTTACGAGCTTGATTCGTTGCGCATGGTCGGGACGATCAACCAAAGCAGCACCTTATGGGGTTTGGTAAAAGCGGTTGACGGAACGATACACCGTGTGCGCGTGGGCAATTACATCGGGCGCAACTTTGGCAAAATCATTCGCATCAAGGATGGGGAAATCGAATTACTTGAGATCATACCGGACAGTCCAGGTGGGTGGCGCGAGCGCAAGCAAACCCTGGGATTGACGGAAGCGGCGAGCGGTGGCAAAAAATGAGAAAAACGATGGATACGGTTGTGACGAGACAAAACTTCCGCGCCTGGAATGGCCTTTGGTATATTGCCGGGGCGCTTATCTTAGCGTTTCAGTTTGCCGGGGCGCAGGCGGAGCCGTTGAAGCTGCTCTCCGTTGATTTCACCACACTGCCGGGAGACAGCCTGCAGGTGCAGTTGACGCTTAACGGGCCTGCTTTCGCCCCCCGGATTTTCAACACCGACAACCCGGCGCGAATTGCGCTGGATCTGCCCGGGGTGGCCAACGGGCTGGATAAAAAACAGATTCCAGTCAACGTGGGCGGGGCTGAAACCATCCAGGCCATCGCCGCCGGGGGGAGAACCCGCGTGGTGCTCAACCTCACCGAATTGCCGCCCTACAGCACGCGGGTCGAGGGCAACAATATTTACGTGGTGTTGCGCAAAGGCAAGGCAGGCCCCTTGACCGAGCCGCCAAGCCACATGCCGGTCACCGGTCGCGCATCGTCGGCGCCTGTCGGCGGCTCCTATTCCGGGGGCCAGGGCATACGTAACATTGACTTCCGGCGCGGTGAAAAAGGCGTGGGGAAAATCCTGGTGACGCTGGCCAATCCGAAAACGGTCGCGGACATTCGCGAGGAAGGCCGCAAAGTGATCGCCACCTTCCCCGGCGGCAGTCTCCCGCCGGCTTTGGCGCGGCGGCTCGACGTAATGGATTTTGCCACGCCCGTGCAATCCATCGATGCCATGGAGGATGCCAATGGCGCTAGGCTGGTCATTACGCCGGCCACGGAGGAATACGACTACTCCTCGTACCAAATGGAAAACCAGTTGACCATCGAGTTCCGGCCGCTCACCAAGGTCGAGAAGGATGAGATTAAGAAGAAAACGTTTGCCTATGGCGGCGAGAAGCTGTCGCTGAATTTCCAGGACATTCCGGTGCGTTCGGTCTTGCAAATTCTAGGCGACTTCACCAATTTGAACATCGTCGCCAGTGACACCGTCGGCGGCAATGTGACCCTCAGGCTCAACGATGTGCCCTGGGACCAGGCGCTGGATCTGGTGTTGAAGGCGAAGAATCTGGGCAAGCGCCAGGAGGGCAATATCATCCAAATTTTGCCGCTGGATGAGCTTAATAAGCAAACCCGGGAAGATTTGGAGGCGCAAAAGGTAGTCGAGGATCTCGAACCGTTGAAGACTGAAATCATCCAGATCAATTACACCAATGCCAAGGATGTCAAAGATGTCCTGGTGTCCACGACGGAGAAGACGACCGAGGCCGGCAGCCAACGCGACAACATGACGGCCACCACCATCGCTAAGACCACCTTGGACCAGCAGCAGTCGATCCTCTCCGGGCGCGGCAATGTCACGGTTGACGAGCGCACCAACCAGCTTATCGTCAAGGACACCGCCAAGAATCTGGAAAGAGTCCGGGAATTGGTGAAGCAACTCGACGTGCCGGTGCGCCAGGTTTTGATTGAGTCGCGCATCGTCATTGCCAACAGCGACTTCAGCCGGGAACTGGGCAGCCGCTTCGCGGTGAACCACAACCCCAGGAACCTTCAGCCCACCACGATAGCTGACACGAACATTCCGGCCAACGGCTTCCTGGCGACCGGCGACGCGCTATCTAGCTTGCCCATCAACCCGTCGGTCGCAGGCCCGGGTGGCGCTGTCGGGTTCACCATGCTCAAGATTGGCGACTATTTGCTCGACTTGGAGCTGTCCGCCGCGCAGCAGGAAGGCCGTGGCGAGGTTGTGTCCAATCCCCGCCTAGTGACCGCCGACCAGACCAAGGCGATCATCAAACAAGGCCAGCAGCTACCTTATCAATCGACGGTCAGCGTCGGCGGCGCCGGGGCGACTAGCATTTCCTTCAAAGATGCCTTGCTGCAATTGGAAGTGACGCCGCACATCACCCCGGACGACAATATCCGGATGGAGCTCATTATCAAAAAAGACTCGCCGGGCCAGCAAACCACGGTCGGCTTGGCCATTGATAAAAAGGAAATAGACACCACAGTCCAGGTTGCCAACGGCGAGACCGTGGTTCTGGGAGGCGTCTATGAAGGCACCAAGACCAACAGCACTCAAAAAGTGCCCTTTTTCGGCGACCTGCCGGGCGTTGGCTTCATGTTCCGCCACAATTCCATCGTCGATCAAAAGAAGGAGTTGCTCATTTTCCTGACGCCCAAAATTCTCAGGCAGAACCTGGGCATGCGCTGAATGAAGCAAAGTGGAAATATTTTTCTGGTGGGGCCGATGGGGGCGGGCAAAACAACCATTGGCCGGCTTCTGGCCAAGTCCTTAGGGGTGCAGTTTGTCGATAGCGACAAGGAAATCGAGCAGCGCACTGGGGTCAGCATACCCATGATTTTCGAGTACGAGGGAGAGGCGGGTTTCCGCAGGCGCGAGGCGGAAGTGCTGGCCGCGCTGACCGGCTTGAGCCCTATGGTGCTTGCCACCGGAGGAGGTTCGGCGATCTTGCCTGAGAACCAGGCGGTCTTGCGGCAACGGGGTTTCGTGGTGTATTTGCAATGCGCCGTGGACAAGCAGCTTGAGCGCATCCACAAAGACACCAACCGGCCCTTGCTGAACACCGACAATCCGCAGGCGCGCCTGGAGGCGCTTTTAAGTGTGCGCGCGCCGATCTACCAGGCCATCGCTGATTTGATCGTCGATACAGGCCAATGCTCCAGCCGCAGTGCCGTGCGGCAAATTCTCAAAGCCTTCAGCCGGGCCGGAAACAGACTTAGATGAAAACCCTACGTGTCAGCCTGGGGGAGCGCAGCTACCCTATCCACATCGGCCCCAATCTCATTGATGAGCCGGAGTTTTTCCGGCGGCATATCCTTTCGTCCCAGGTGATGGTCGTCTCCAACGAGACGGTCGCGCCGCTTTATCTGGCCCGCGTACTGAAAAGCCTGGCAGGCAGGCAGGTTGCCACGGTCATTCTGCCCGACGGCGAAGCTTACAAAACGATGGCCTCTGCCATGGCGGTCTTCGACGAATTGCTGGCGCGGAAATTTAGCCGCAACGCCACGCTCGTCGCCTTGGGCGGGGGCGTGGTCGGCGATTTGGCCGGCTTCGCCGCGGCTTGCTACCAGCGCGGCGTGCCGTTCCTGCAAATCCCCACTACGCTGCTTGCCCAGGTGGATTCTTCCGTGGGCGGCAAAACGGCGGTCAACCATCCCTTGGGCAAGAACATGATCGGCGCCTTTTATCAGCCGCAATGCGTGCTGGCCGACACCTCGGTGCTGGACACCCTTGCCGAGCGCGAACTCAGCGCAGGGCTGGCCGAGGTCATCAAATATGGGTTAATCCGCGACCCCGCGTTTTTCGCGTGGCTGGAAGAAAACATCGAGGCGCTGCTCAGGCGGGACGAAGCGGCGTTAAGCTACGCCGTCGAGCGGTCTTGCGCGAACAAGGCCGAGGTCGTCGCAGCCGACGAGCGGGAGACTGGCGAACGTGCCACCTTGAATCTCGGCCATACTTTCGGCCATGCCATCGAAACCGGCGTGGGCTACGGCGTTTGCCTGCATGGGGAGGCGGTGGCCATCGGCATGTGCCAGGCGGCCGATCTGTCCCGTCGGCTAGGCTGGCTTGGCGACGAGGAGGTCAATCGCATCGTGCGCATTTTCCGTCGTGCCCATTTGCCCGTCGTTCCGCCCGCAGAGCTGGGCACCGAGCGGTTCTTGGAGCTAATGGCGGTGGACAAGAAAAATGTGGACGGACAGTTGCGGTTGATTTTGTTGGAGACGCTAGGCCGGGCGACACTGCCGGTCAATGTGGACGTTGCCGCGCTGAAAGCGACGCTAGACCAATACGGAAGGAGCTGATGGCGGGCGAGGAGTCCTGGATGGGCCTCCTAGGCTTTATGCAAACCCAAGAGGCGCGCCGCAGGCCGGAGGCTCTTTAAGCCGCCACCCGCCCATACTTCTTGCGGAACTTGTCCACGCGACCCGCTGTGTCGACGAGTCTTTGCTTGCCCGTGTAGAACGGGTGGCAAGCAGCGCAGACTTCGACTTGCAGATCCTTGCACGTCGTCGATTTGGTTTCAAAAACATTGCCGCAACTGCACTGGACAGTGATGGCCTTATAGTTAGGATGAATATCCGCCTTCATGGAAGCTTTCCCCTCAAACGTCGGTTGGAAACAAACGGACAATGCTACTGAAAACCTCCCTACACCGCAAGAAAAAACGCGGCTGTTCGGCAAACAGGCGAAACACCTCTCCATTTTTCGGCTGGCTGTGACGGGAAACCGCCCGGCGGCCTAGACGACAAACCCCTATCATGCGCATCATCACCCTCAACGTCAACGGCGTGCGCTCCGCCGCGCGCAAAGGCTTTTTCGATTGGCTGGCCGCGCAGGATGCCGATGTGGTCTGCTTGCAAGAGACCAAGGCGCAGGAAGGCCAGCTTGAAGACTCGCTATACCGGCCGGAAGGTTATCACTGCCATTACCTGGACGCCGAGAAAAAAGGCTACAGTGGCGTCGCGCTGTACGCGCGGAAGAAGCCGGACGCGATCATCCAAGGCTTGGGCTGGCCTGACATGGACGCCGAAGGCCGTTATTTGGAGGCCCGTTTCGGCAATCTCAGCGTGGTTTCCCTATACCTGCCTTCCGGCTCCTCCAGCGAGCAACGGCAGCAAGTCAAATTCAGCTTTCTAGACCGATTCATGCCTTTCCTGCGCGCCTGCGCAAGCTCCGGCCGGGATTATGTGCTGTGCGGCGATTGGAACATCGCCCACCACAACATCGATTTGAAAAACTGGCGCGGCAACCGGAAAAATTCAGGCTTCCTGCCGGAAGAACGCGCCTGGCTGGACGAGTTGTTCGGCCCGGAAAGCTGGGTGGACGCTTTCCGTGTGATCAACCAAGAGCCTGAGCAATACACCTGGTGGTCTAATCGCGGCCAAGCCTGGGCCAAGAACGTGGGCTGGCGTATCGACTATCAGGTTGCCAGCCCCGGCCTCAAAAATCGCATCCTCGCGGCGTCCATTTACAAGGACGAGCGCTTTTCCGACCACGCCCCGTTGACCCTGGACTATGACTACCCCTTGTAAGGAAAAACCGTTTTTCCGCGTACTGTTCAGTGGGCGCATGTTGACCGCTTTCCTGATGGGGTTCTACAGCGGGCTGCCTTTACTGCTCACCGGCTCGGTGATGCAAGCCTGGATGAAGGAATCCGGCGTCAATCTCGCCACCATCGGCCTGTTTGCTTTGGTCGGCTTGCCGTACACCCTGAAATTCCTCTGGGCGCCGGTTTTCGACCGCTTCAGAATCCCAGGGTTTGGGCGGCGGCGCGGCTGGCTGGCTCTGGTGCAAATTCTGCTGGCCGCGGCTATCGCCTCGCTGGCTTACGCCCGTCCCGGCGAAAATCCTTTCGCGCTGGCCGCTCTGGCGATGCTGGTGGCTTTTTTTTCCGCCTCGCAGGACACCGTTATCGACGCCTACCGGCGCGAGAGCCTGGCCGACCTGGAGCAGGGGCTGGGCGCTTCGCTGTATGTCAACGGCTACCGGCTGGGCATGCTGCTGGCTTCCGGCGGCGGCTTGATTCTCGCCGACTTCATCGGCTTCCCGTCGGTCTATCTGCTGATGGCCGCGACCATGCTTGGTGGCTTGGCCGTGACCTGGCATGCGGCGGAGCCTGCCGAGGCGCGCGATCTGCCGAAGACTCTTCGGGAGGCCGTGCTGCAACCGTTCCTGCAATTTTTCCAGCGCCGCGAAGCCTGGTGGATCCTCGGTTTCATCCTGCTCTACAAGATGGGCGACACCGTGGCCAGCCAGATGACTACGCCGTTTTACCTGGACATCGGCTATAGCAAGACCCAGATTGGCGCGGTGGTGAAATTGTTCGGGTTCTGGGCGACGCTATTGGGTGGGCTGGCCGGCGGCGCGCTCATTCTGCGCTATGGCATCTATGCCACCCTCTGGCAATTCGGCCTGCTGCAAGCTTTGTCCACCGCCGCTTTTGCCATCTTGACCCATACTGGCGCGAACCTAGTCGCGCTGGTGGGTGTCATCAGCTTTGAAAATCTGTCGGCCGGCATGGGCTCGGCTTCGTTCATCGCCTTCATGGCCAGCCAGACCGACAAGCGCTTCACCGCGACTCAATACGCCCTGCTGTCCAGCCTGATGGGCGTGCCTCGCGTGCTCGTCGCCGCGCCCAGCGGCATCCTGGCCAACGCGCTGGGCTGGGAGCCTTTTTTCATCAGTTGCGCGTTGATGGCCGCGCCGGGGCTGCTGGTGTTGCTGCGCTTCCGCAGTTGGCTGGGCAAGCCCGCCTAGGGCGCTGCGCCCGGCGCGGCGAAACCCCGCGCCCAAATCGGCAGAATGCGGCGCCTCCTTCCACAACGCCTTGCAATATTGGACAATGCGGATTGATACGAGCCTTTCCCTCCCCGTATACTTTCCCACCCCACAACGAGACCACACCTATGGAAAAAGCTTACATTCTGCACATGTTCACCCCTGAAAAAAATCTCAGCCCGTTCGACGTAAACATGGCGGTGGACGCGGGCTGGGTCTCGACCTTTCCTTACACCCGGCTGGAAGTGGGCGATATCGCCGCCTTGGTGCAAGACGCCATTTTTTCGCGCGGCCCCTCCGGGGTGAAGCGCACCGCCCTCTTCATTGGCGGCCGTGACCCGAAAATCGCCATGGACATGCTCAATGCGGCGCGTGCGGCCATGGTGCCTCCGTTCGAGGTGTCGGTGTTTGCCGACCCTAGCGGCTCCTTCACCACGGCGGCTGCGATGGTGGCTTTGGCCGAGCGCGAACTGGAAAAGCAAGGCGTTGGCCTGCAGGGCGCGAATGTGCTGTGCTTGGGGGGGACTGGCCCGGTCGGCCAGATTGCCGCCGTGTTGGCGACGCAGGCCGGCGCAAGCGTCAAAATCATTGGCCGCCAACTGGAAAAAGCCCAAGCCATCGCCGCGCTCTGCAACGCCGAATACGGCGGCGGCAAGACTCACATCGAAGGCGCCGCCGACGCCGACAAGGCGTCGCTGATTCTCAACGCCGACGTGGTGTTCGCCACCGCCGCCGCCGGCGTCCAGGTGCTCAATGCCGAGCTGGTCGCCGCCGCGCCCAGGCTCAAGGTTGCCGCCGACGTCAATGCCGTGCCGCCCTCGGGCATTGCCGGCCTGGACGCCTTTCACAAAGGCGAGCCCATCCAAGGCTCCAGCAGCGGGGCGGTGGGCATCGGCGCCCTGGCCATCGGCAATATCAAATACCAGACGCAGAACAAGCTGCTGGCCCTGATGGGCGACCGCGCCCGCAAGACCGACAAGCCGGTGTATCTGCATTATGAACATGCCTTCGACACGGCGCGTCTGTTGGCTAAGAAGGCCTAGGGCGCGGGACGATTCCTGTCAACCCGGAAGGGCCGCAGACTGGCCGACCCTTCGCCGCTGGGATGCCAGCCTTGTCATCCGATTCAACGAGGGCTTAACTCATGGCAACACGATCCATCATCCACATGCTCGACCCGATGCCGCATAACAGCCCGTTCGACTTGAACATGGCTGCCGACGCGGGTTTTGAGGTGTTGCTGCCGTATAGCAACGTCAAGTTGGAGGAAGTCACCGGCCTAGTGCAGGACGCCATTTTCTCGCGCAGCCCCGCCGGCGTGAGGCGCACGGGCGTATTCATCGGCGGCCGTGATATTGGCTTGGCGATGGACATGCTGGCGGCGGCGAAAAAAGCCATGGTGCCCCCCTTCGAGATATCGGTGTTCGCCGATCCTTCCGGCGCGTTCACGACGGCGGCGGCCTTGGTCGCCAGCGTGGAAAAGCAGCTCCAGGAAAAGCATGGCCTAGGATTGCCGGGTCTGCGGGCCATCGTCTTCGGCGGCACCGGCCCGGTTGGCCTGGCCACAGGCGTCATCGCTTCGCTGGCGGGGGCCAACACCACTATCGTCGATCATCTCAACGTGGACTTCGCGTTGCAGAAGGCCGACGAATACAATGCGCTGTGCGGCAGCCATCTGCATGGCACCTACGCCAGCTCCGATGCCGATAAGGCGCGGTTGATCGCCCATGCCGACATCGTGTTCTGCGTCGCCAAAGCCGGCGTGCAGGTGCTGGATGCGGAGATCCTCGCCGATGCGCAGCAGCTTAAGGTTGTCGGCGACGTCAACGCTGTTCCGCCTTTGGGCGTGGAAGGCATCAAGCGCCTGGACAATGGCGTGCCGCTGCGCTGCGCCGCCAACAGCCCGGGCGCGGTGGGCATCGGTGCCTTGGCCGTGGGCAATGTCAAATATCAATTGCAGAACCGCCTGTTGGCGCTGATGCTGGAAACCGAGCAGCCGGTCTACCTAGACTTCCGCGACGCCTTTGCAAAAGCGCGGGAGTTGCTGTGAAGCGGGCCTCAGCCGGCTGAATCTTTAGTAAAGTCGCGGCTTAATAGCCGCCCGGCGGAGCGAGGCGGCGCTGGCGAAGTGGTTGCGGTAAAATGGCTGCATGGACATCACCCCAATCATCGACACCCTCAACCCCGACCAGCGCTCGGCGGTCACCGCTCCGCCCACGGCCATGCTCGTGCTGGCCGGGGCGGGCAGCGGCAAGACCCGCGTCCTGGTCCACCGCATCGCTTGGCTGATGCAGGTGGAGCAGGTCTCCCCCAACAGCATCCTGGCCGTCACCTTTACCAACAAAGCCGCCCGCGAAATGCGCGGCCGCATCGAAAGCCTGCTCGGCTTCCCTGCCGGCGGCATGTGGATGGGCACGTTCCATGGGCTGGCCCACCGCCTGCTGCGCCGCCACGCGCAGGAGGCCGGCCTGCCGGAGACTTTTCAGATCCTCGACTCCGACGACCAGTTGCGCCTGGTCAAGCGCATCATGAAAGAGCTGGATCTGGACGACAAAAAATGGCCGCCGCGCCAGGCGCAATGGTGGATCAACGGCAAAAAGGATGAAGGCTTCCGCGCCCGCCACCTGGAGGATTCCTACGATCCGTTCGAGCGGCAGATGCTGCGTATCTACCGGATCTACGAGGCGCAATGCGACCAGGCCGGCCTGGTCGACTTCGCCGAATTGCTGCTGCGCGCCTATGAATACCTGAGCGACAACCCGGAAGCCCGCGCCCATTACCGCCGCCGTTTCCGCCATGTGCTGGTGGATGAGTTCCAGGACACCAACAGCATCCAATATGCCTGGCTGCACCTGCTGACCCGTGACCGCGACAATTTATTCGTGGTCGGCGACGACGACCAGTCCATCTACGGCTGGCGCGGCGCCAAGATCGAAAACCTGTTCAAATTCCAGCAAGACAATCCCAATCACCAGGTGGTGAGGCTGGAACAGAACTACCGCTCCACCGGCAATATCCTCGGCGCCGCCAACGCCCTCATCGCCCAAAACGAAGGCCGCATGGGCAAGAATTTGTGGACGGAAGACGGGGCAGGGCAACCTATCGAGATTTATACCGCCTTCAGCGAGCAGGACGAAGCCTATTTCGTCGCCGACCGCGTCAAGCAATGGGCTTTGGCCGGGCATCGCCGCGATGAGGCGGCCATCCTCTACCGCTCCAACGCCCAATCCCGCCAGTTCGAGGAAAAGCTCGTCGCCATGGGCGTGCCTTACCGCGTCTATGGCGGTTTGCGCTACTTTGAGCGGCAGGAAATCAAAGACGCGCTGGCCTATTTGCGCCTGCTGTCCAACCGGGACGACGGCATGTCGTTCGAGCGGGTCATTAACACGCCTACCCGTGGCATTGGCGCCCGTAGCCTGGATGCCATCCGCGGGCTGGCCCGCGACCAGGCTATTTCCCTGTGGCAGGCGGCCTTGCTGTTGCGTGACAATTCGGGCCTGCCGGCCCGGGCCAGAGGCTTGCTGGGCGCTTTCCTCGATTTGATCGAAGCCTTGTCGGCGCAAATCCAGGATCTGCCGCTGCATGCGCAGGTGAAAATCATGCTCGAAAAAAGCGGCTTGATCGAGTATTACCAACAAGAAAAGGGCGACAAAGGCGAGGCGCGGGTGGAGAACTTGCAGGAATTGGTCAACGCCGCCCGCCAGTTTGAATTGGAGCCCTTGGCGCTGGAGCTGGAAGACGGCGAAACCCTCAGCAAGCTTGACTTCTTCATTGCCCATGCCGCGCTGGAGTCTGGCGAATCGCAGGGCGAGGCCTCCGACGATTGCGTGCAATTGATGACCTTGCACACCGCCAAGGGCTTGGAATTTGACTTGGTGTTCGTGGTGGGCTTGGAAGAAGGGCTGTTCCCCGCCATCCAATCCATTGAAGATCCGGGGCGCTTGGAGGAAGAGCGCAGGCTGTGCTATGTCGGCCTCACCCGCGCCAAGCAGAAGCTCTATCTGACGCATGCCGAATCGCGCAGGCTGTACGGCAAGGAAACCTCGCACCGCCCCTCGCGTTTCCTGCGGGAAATTCCTCGCGAGCATGTGCAGGAAGTCCGCATGAAAGGCATCGTCAGCCGCCCGGTCACGGCCTCCGCGCCGGCCAAGCCCGTCGCGGTGTCGGTTTTTAATCCGGCGTTGCAGGACATCTCGCCGTTTGGCGGCTTCAGGCCCGGACAGCGCGTGAGCCATGCCAAATTCGGTGAAGGCGTCATCCTAAAGCTCGGCGGCGAAGGCTCCGGCGCTTATGTGCGCGTCAATTTTAGCCGCATGGGCAGCAAAGATTTGGCCTTGTCGGCGGCGAAAATGCATTTGCAGGTGATTTGACAGGCACCGCCGCGATCCGTCCAGGCGTCGATCCAAGCTTATTGCGGAAGGTCGCAGGCCAGCCTTGCAATGATGGCGGCGGCGTTCGCCACGCCGTCCTCGGCGGCCAGTTGCCGGCCTAGGCTGGCCGCCCGCAATGCCATCGTCGGCGAAGCCAAGGTGCGGCGGATGGCCAGGCCGATGCTTGCGCCGGAGACCGAGCGGCGGTCTAGCCTTCGGCCGGCGACGCCCAAGCGCTTCAGCGCGTCGGCCCAGAAATACTGGTCGGCGATGTGGGCGACGATGACTTGTGGCTTGCCGGCGCCCGAGGCGGTCTGCGTCGTGCCTGCCCCACCGTGGTGGACGACGGCGGCGCAATGCGGAAAGACTTGGCTGTGCGGGACTGGCCCGATGCGGTAAATGTTGGGGTCTTCCGCGATGTCCGCCACGCTGTCCCAGCGCGCCTGGACGATGGCCCGGCAACCGGCGGCTTGGGCGGCATCGACCAGCAGGCGGGTGGTCTGGCTAATCAGCCCTGGGTCGCGCTCGATCCCCGACATGCTGCCGAACGTGAGATAAACCGGCGGCTCTCCTGCGTCTAAGAATTGCCGGAGGCTGTCTGGCATTGCCCAGGGCCGGGCGTTATCGGGCAGCGCGAAAAAGCCGCAGACCTGCTGGTTGCCGCCCCAATCGGCAGGCTTGGCGCACAAGGCCGGGCTGACCGCGATGAGGTTGCATAAAGGCGATTCGACGACCTGGCGGCAACTGCGCAAAGGCGGACGGCCTTCCTGCCGACGCAACTGGTTGACGCTGGGGAGCATGATGCGCTTCAGAAGCCGCTCGGCGAGCATCCACAGCAAGGGGTTCAGCCATGGCCCCAGGTTCGGCAGCATCGGCGGCGGCACGAAGCGGCTTGGAATCGCGCCATGGTTCAGGCTGACAGTGACATAAGGCCGTCCGGCCCGCTCCGCCGCCAGGTGCAAAGGATGCAGCACGAAATGCCCGATCAGCAGCTCGTTTTCCGCGCACAAGGTCTGCGCCGTCGCGTACAAAGCCGCGACGTTAGGCTCGAACATGTCTTGGAAAATGAAGCGGACTTGTGCCAGAGGCGAGGCGATTTTCCATAAATTCTCGGCAATCTGCCCCGTTGCCGCATCGTCCGGGGTGATGTAAGCGACGGGTTTTAACGCGAAGCCTAGCCGCTGCGCGTAGCGCCCGTAATCTTTGCGCTCGGCGGCGGTGATGGCCAGCGTGACCTCGTGCCCTTGCGCCGCCAGGCCGCCCGCCAGCGCGATGAAGGGATTGATGTCGCCATCGCTGCCCCAGGTTTGGATGCCGATTTTCATGGTCTGCCTGCCTTAGGGATCGGCGAAAAATCAGCCGCCTTCAGCCGCCTTGTCCGCCAAGGGTGTCTTATACCGCAAGGCTTCGGTCAAATGCGGCCTAATGGCGTCTTCCATCAATACGTGCAGCTTAGGGTTGGCGGTCAGCACATTGCCGGTTTCCAAATATTTTGTGCCACCCTCAAAATCGGTGACAATGCCACCGGCCTCCAAGACCAACAACACGCCCGCAGCGATGTCCCAAGGCATCAGACCGATTTCCCAAAAGCCGTCCATCCGCCCGCAGGCCACCCAAGCCAGATCCAAAGCCGCCGAGCCGGCCCGCCGGATGCCGGCCGTGTCCTTCATCAAGTCGCGGAACATGCCGAAATAAGCGTCGTTGTGGCGCTGGTCTTTGAATGGGAAGCCGGTGCCGAGCAACGCGCCGGTGAACACTTTTTGCTTGGTGACACGCACGCGGCGGTCGTTTAGCATCGCCCCGCCGCCGCGCTTGGCCGTGAACAGCTCCTGGCGCATCGGGTCGTAGACCACGCCGCATTCGATGTTGCCCCGGTACAGCAAAGCGATGGAGACGGCGAACTGGGGGAAGCCATGGAGGAAGTTGGTGGTGCCGTCCAGGGGGTCTATGATCCAGGTGAACTCGCCTTTGGGCAGGCCGTGGCGGCCGCCTTCCTCGGCGAGGAAAGCATGGTCGGGATAGGCCTTGCGCAAGATGCCGACGATTTCTTGTTCGGCCTGGCGATCCACCTCGCTGACGAAATCGTTGCGCCCCTTGGGCGAAATGGTAAGCGTGTCGATTCTATCGACATAGCGGACGATCAAATCGCCGGCGGCGCGCGCGGCGCGCACCGCGATAGTCAGCATGGGGTCCATCAAGTCACCGTAAAAGTAAAAGGCCGTCAGGCCAACGTTAAATTCTGCTAGTATTTTACCCTTTTTTGTCCCGATCCCCGCACAAGGTTCCGTTTTGCTGTCGAATATCCGCATCCTCATGGTAGGCACCACCCACCCCGGCAACATCGGCGCGGCGGCGCGCGCCATGAAAAACATGGGCCTGTCCGACCTTGGGCTGGTGGCGCCGAAGATTTATCCCAGCGCCGAGGCTAATGCCCGCGCCGCCGGGGCCGACGACATTCTCGACCGGGCGCAAGTCTTCGCCAGCCTGGACGAGGCGCTGGCCGACCGCCAGCAAATCATCGGCGCCAGCGCCCGTCTGCGCACCATCAGTTGGCCGCAGCTAGACCCCAAGGCCTGCGCGGAGAAAGTCATCGGCAACGCTGACTTGAAGACCGCCATCCTGTTCGGGCGCGAGCGCACCGGCCTGAGCAACGACGAGCTGGAACGCTGCCATTACCTGCTGAACATCCCCTGCAACCCGGCATTCAGCTCCCTCAACGTCGCCGCCGCCGTGCAAGTGGTCGCCTATGAATTGTTCCAGGCGGCGCAGGCGGCCGGCTCGCCGGTGGCCGACGCCGAGGCGGCCAGCTTGCTGGCCAACGGCGAGGAACTGGAGTCGTTTCACGGGCACTTGCTGCAAACCTTGCACAGTATCGGCTTCTTGCACGAAAAAAAATCCTCGCCCATGCTAGTCCGCCGTTTGCGGCGCATCTTCATGCGTTCCGGGCTGGAAAAAGCCGACATCCACATCCTGCGCGGCATCCTCGCCGCCGTCCAAAAACGAACCCGGCTTTAAAGGCTATGCTGAAAAAAATCCGCGAAGAATTCGGCTGCATTTTTGAACGCGACCCGGCGGCGCAGTCGTATGTTGAGATCCTCACCACTTATCCGGGCGTCCATGCCTTGCTGATCCACCGCCTCAGCCACCGGCTGTGGAATGGCGGCCTGCGCTGGCCGGCCCGCTTCCTGTCCCATCTGGGCCGCTGGCTGACCGGCATCGAGATCCACCCCGGCGCGCAAATAGGCCACCGCCTGTTCATCGACCACGGCATGGGCGTGGTGATCGGCGAAACCGCCGTGATCGGCGACGATTGCACGCTGTACCACGGCGTCACGCTGGGCGGCACCAGTTGGAAAAAAGGCAAGCGCCACCCGACGTTGGGCAACGGCGTGGTCATCGGCGCCGGCGCGAAAGTGCTAGGCCCCATCGAAGTCGGCAACGGGGCGCGGGTGGGCTCGAACTCGGTGGTGTTGAAAAACGTGCCTGCCGGGGCCACCGTCGTCGGCATCCCCAGCCACCGCGTCAACCCGGAGCGCAAGGCCCAGCAGGCGCAGCGCCAGGCCATCGCCGACAAAGTCGGCTTCGACGCCTACGGCATGACTGCCGACATGTCCGACCCGGTTGCCAGCGCCATCGACCATTTGCTGGAGCACATCCTGAAGCTGAAGGAACAAGTGGAAACCCTACAGCAAGCGATGCGGGATAACGGCATCGACGTGAACGAGCCGCCGCCGCAGCCGCAATCGGACTGGGCGGATTGCCGCGTCGAGCCTGAGGAAAAAGACCAAAACGCGGATTAACAGCCCTTGCCGCCCAGCTTGTGCGCTGAATTGTCGTGAACACGACAAGCCTTGGCGCCTTAAGCGCTTGATTTTGTGATGCCATCCCCGCTTTTGCTGTGGCAGCGATCTTGCTGCAACAGCATAATCAACGTTGACGGATGACATTATTGATGAAAATTTTTCTCGACTGGTCGGCCTACCAGGATGCTGGCATGGGCGACGCCTACGCCGACATCCCCAAGGCCGGCGGCAATTTCGCCAAGGCGGTGGCGGTCTGCATCAACAGCCACGCCTGCGAAGCCAATCATGACAAGGGCGTGATGTGCCCCAGCTACCGCGTGACCGGCGACGCCAATTTGTCCACCGGCGGCCGGGTGCGGTTGCTCAAGGCGGCGCTCAACGGCGAGCTGGGCGACAAACCCTTCGCCGATCCGGTGCTGGGCAGGGCCATGGATCTGTGCGTGAGCTGCAAGGGCTGCAAGCGCGAATGCGAAAACGAGGTCGACATGGCCTTGATTAAAATCGAATACCTGGCCCAGCGCACCGCGCAGTACGGTCTGTCGCCGCGCGCCCGCGTGTTCGCCCAGCTTCCCGTCTGGCTGTACCGCTGGCCTTGGCTTGGCAGCCTTGTGGCCTGGCGCAACCACTCCTCCACCCTGGCGCGACTGGGGGAAAAGCTGCTCGGCATCAGCGCCCGACGCCGCCTGCCCATGCCCGCCCCGGTCAGCTTCCAAGCGTCGCCGGCCAGCGCCGCAACGGACGGCCGTGAGCTTGTGCTGTGGGTGGACACCTTTAGCCGCTATTTCGAGCCGGACATCGCCGACGCCGCGCTGGCCGTGCTGCAAGCGGCGGGCTACCGCGTCATTCTGGCCGGGCCTGCGGCGCACAGCGGACGCCCTTTGTGTTGTGGCCGCACTTGGCTTGCCCAGGGCATGGTCGCCGAGGCGCAACGCGAAGCCCGGCGGACGCTGGACGCGCTGCTGCCGCACGCCGAAGCCGGCCGGCCCATCATCGGCCTGGAGCCTTCCTGCCTGCTGGCGCTGCGCGACGAATATAAAGCCTTGGGGCTGGGCGACGCGGCGCTGACCGTCGCCCGGCAAGCGCTGCTGTTCGAGGAGTTCATTGCCAAAGAACACGCTGCCAAGCACTTGCGCCTGGCGTTTAAAGCACCGGCCGGTCAGTCCGGGCCGCTGTTGGTTCACGGCCACTGCCACCAAAAAGCGGCGGGCGCGATGAAATCCATGCGCAAAGTCTTAAAACTCGTCCCCGGCCTTTCCTTTGAATTGATCGAATCGTCCTGCTGCGGGATGGCCGGCAGCTTTGGCCTGGAAGCGGAACACGCCGATATTGCGCTGGACATGGCCGAACAAGCGCTATTGCCCAAACTTCGCGACACCCCGGAAGCCAGCTTGCTGGCCAACGGCTTTTCCTGCCGCCAGCAAATACGCGATGTCGACGGCCGGCAGCCCGTCCACCTCGCCCAATTTCTCCGCGATGCGTTGGCATAAACCTTAAAGGGAAACCCCTATGAATCAAAATTCAGTCATCTTTTTCCTGGGCGAACCGTTTCGCTGGTCACTGTTGGGCGACGACGACGGTGCCGAGAATGATGAGGATAGCCTCATCAATGATTTGGAATATTACCTGGGAAACTATGAAGCGGATTGGGACGGCAGCGGGCCTGCCACGGTCTTGGAGCGCCATGGCTGGGAGCGGTTAAGGCAGGTGGTGTGGGTGCGCCGCAACTCCGCCAAGCTTCGCGAAGCGTTAGTGGAAGAGCCGGGAGAAAGAAACTTGAGCAAGCTGATATGCCTGCCCATCGACACCCAGGAAGAATCCGCTTGCTGGATGGTCAAGGCCGTCATGAAATCCTAACAACACAGATAACACCCCCCGGCAGGGATGCTATCTGTTTGCCAGGCGCCTATGTGGGCTCGCGCTGCGTCCATTGCGGCAGCCACATCTGCGCCAGTGAGGTGAATATCATCACTGTCGATGCCAGGCTGTAGCCAAAGCCGCCAATCATTGTCAGCCAAGCGAAGACCGGGAAATACTTGGTCAGCCACCAGGACAACACGTCCACAATCAAGAAGGCAAACGGCGTGCTGATCAAGATGATTTTCCAGCGTAAATCAAACTCGGCCATGCCGAATATCCAGCCGACGAACAGGAAGATAAAGCTGATGCCGAACAAATGGATATGGGACACCCGCGTCAGCGTGGCAATACTGGCGCCCTGATCGACCTCGGCGATTTTTTGCACCACTTCCAACTTGGTGAAATTAGGCTGCGGGGATTCCGCATTATGGCAAGCGACGCAATGCTTCTCCAATAAAGGCTGAATCCGCGACGCCCATTTTTCAATGGGCGCATCGTCACGCGCCCACTGGATCAACTCAAAGCGCACTTCTTCCGGCGCCATCTCTTTCATCGCGCCGTTCAACATGGATTCTAGCTTTGAGCCGGAGCGGTTGCCGTAATAGCTGTAGACAATATCATCAACGGAAACTCCCGGTTTGCCATCGGCCTGGCCGTGGGTCAGCATGATTTGCGCGCCGGCCATCATCAAGCCCACGCCGATAACCAATAGGAAACCGGTGAACAGGACTTTGTAAGGCAGGGAAAGCCGGGCAAGGGTGGTCGTTGGTTTAATGTCTATCATATTGACATCCTGGCTAGGTTTGACGGAAGAAGTGAAACTTTTCCAGAACGGCGGCCTCTTGGTGCCACTGCCTGCGCAGGCTTTCCCGCCGCAGCGTGGCCAAAAAGCGTAGGCAAACACTAGCGCGGCCACTAGAAGCGTCAGGTAGTGGTTGAAAGCCGTGCCGCCCGGTGGATTCAAGGGCGTCTCAGCAGCCAGCGCGGCGGAGGCGCCTAAGAACGTCAACAAAGCTATAAACCATAGCTTAATATAATGTGGATTTTTCATGGGTATTCCTCGATTAAAAATATTAGATAAGGTATGGTGTTCACTGGAACGCGGGGATGGCATCCAGGGCAATCGCATCAAGCAAGTGGTTGCATTCCGAGCAGTTTTTGCCTATAGGCATCGTCCCAGCCGGCGGCTAGCCGACGGTTTTTGACGCCGGCCTTCACCGACTTGTCCTGCCGGACCAGGT
>Ga0265327_10001082_pt1 | contig 37935 bp, 27 predicted proteins | sample 41621metaG_FD_202089 | JGI IMG/M metagenome (GOLD analysis project Ga0265327, IMG submission 202089) | Rhizosphere microbial communities from Carex aquatilis grown in University of Washington, Seatle, WA, United States - 4-16-21 metaG | ecosystem: Host-associated > Plants > Roots > Rhizosphere...
TTTGAGCCCCTGAATTAACAGTTTAAAGTGGCTTCATTACGCCGAAAATCACTGGCTCCTTAATGCCGAAAAGTGACACACGATTAAAGCGGTGACAAATGATAGCCCGGTGCTAGCCAGCAAAAAACAAAAGGGCTTACATTTCTGTAAGCCCTTGATTTATTGGTGCGCCCGAAGAGATTCGAACTCCTGACCCCTTGGTTCGTAGCCAAGTACTCTATCCAGCTGAGCTACGGGCGCGTAATTTAATGTTGAGTCTTGTTTGTATTGAGAACTTGGCATAATACGCCTTGCTCAAGTATACAAAATCTATCGACTGCAGAGTTGCTAGACTCTGGCTGCGCCTTCAATGTGACCAAACCCTAAGTTGGACTTCATTATACAGACTATCATGCTAAATTGCCAATTGAATCAGGTATCGCATAATGAATGTTGGTTTTGTAGAAATTCAATGACTGCTAAATTTATGTTACGTGTTGATGTTTCATAGCCTATGACGATGCCACGATGCGGTTATAAGGTTAAAGTAGAGGTTAGTATATTTGACATAATATACATTATGCGAAGTATAAAATGTTTATGTTAAACCATTTTTGGCTAAGAGATGACTGCTACCGCACTTTTGAAGAGCTGTCATTAGCAATCAATTGAAAGATTGCTCCCGTAGCCGAGCGACATTCACCGATTGCACGCATAGATTCAATCAGAAACTCACAGCTCAATTGTTGTCCATCATCCGAAATTAAATGAGCTCGTGCAGAGTTCGAAGTGAAAGTTGTAATGGTATCACTCGGTAAAAGCCTGCGCCCAGACAAGGATTGTGATACAGCATCCCCACTTGCAACAATATAGAATCCATTGAACACGTGCCCGTCTATTACGACTTCTATCCGCCTCCCGTCAGGAAATATCGTGCCTGATTGCACTTTTGATTGAGAATCAATAAGCTGAAAAGGGACAGGCAAAGGCGCAGCACACCCCATTAAAATGGACACCATCATCCAGGCAACGATAAGTTGAATCATATTCGATGCATCCTTACAGAATTTATACGAGTAAAATAATACCTTGAGCTTGTGCATTAATCAGCGTTTAGACTAAATCAGGTTAGCGATCGTTCCGTTGCTTGTCAGGTGCTCATCCAGGTGATCATGACTCCATTGCATCGTTCTTCAGGGGCCATTGGCGGCTATGCTCGATGCAAAAATTTTGAAGTAAAATCTAATATGTTGCAATTCTGCTACTGTCAACAATAACAATAAGTAACATTCATATTGTTATAGTATACATGAAGTCTATGCTCGCAGATAATTGCCAATACTCTGCCTATAAAGATTGAAACTCCCAATACACAATCCAACTGTCCAACTTGCTTTGCCAGTAAATTGCAGGTTACCACCCTCCTCCCAATGCTTTGAACAAGTCCGCAACCGCACTTCGTTGTGCACGTTCCGCATCCAGTCGGGTCAACTGGGCTTGCAGGTAGTTCTGTTCCACATTCAGCAAATCCAGTCTACTTGAAATACCGGCTTGATAACGTAGATCGGCTTGTTTATAAGATTGAGCAAGTGCTTCGCTGCGAGTGCTTTCTGAAGCAAGAATTTGTCGGGCTGAATCCTGTTCCGATAACGCATTACGCACATCGGCGAAGGCGCTTGCCACAGCCTGTTTGTATTGAATCATAGCCTGTTCCCGGCGAGCCTCAGCCACATCTACCATGTGTCCAACCCGATCCGCGTTAAATATAGGCTGGCTGATGTTGGCAGCAAACTGAAAAATACCGGACGGGCCAGTAAACAAGCTGGCAAATGGGGCACTTTCAGTGCCGAGGTACGAAGTTAGTGAAATTGACGGGAAAAACTGAGCCCGGGCCACACCTATGCGGGCATTCATCGATATCAGGCGCTGCTCTGCATCTTTCAAGTCAGGCCTGCGCAACAGCAACTCGGCTGGCAACCCTTCCGGTACAGAAGCAGCCGGAATAGACGGACTACCGCGATGCAGTTCGCTATTCATGACATCGCGCGGAGAACGCCCCAACAACAGAGTGAGTACGGTTTCTTGTTTGTCGCGCACTTGAGCTATCGAAGCGATTTGCGATTGTGCTGCAGACACATCGGCTTCTGCCTGATGCAAATCGTATTCGGACAGCACGCCCACTTCGACTTGTTTACGGTTGAGCGAGAGTCTTTCCTGACGACCTTCCAGTACGCGGCGTATGGCTGCTTCCTGCGCATCCAGCGACACAAGTGTGAAATATTGCTGCGCCACCTGAGTGGTCAAACTCAGACGTACAGTATCTTTCGCCAACTCCGCACTGAGCAAATCCGCACGTGCAGCTTCACTCGCGCGCCGCAACTTGCCCCACAGATCAATCTCATAACTTGCATTTAAACTTGCATGCGAGAAATTTTGGGTCGGAGATATCGTGGTCGGATAAGGTACGGTGCCAACTGTGGTAACTTTGGTATGGCTTTCCGCTATATTCGCACTCAGAGTAGGATACTGATCTGCCTCGGTTATCCCCAGTTGGGCGCGTACTTCGAGCATGTGTGCCGCAGCAACCTGAATGTCGGCGTTATGCGCCAGCGCTTCTTCTTCGATCTGATCTAAAAATGCATCCGCATAAAAATGCCACCATTGGTCACCTGCAGCATTGATTTTCTGTCCCGGATCACTCTGCTTAGCCGGCCAGCTTTCCGGCAGAAGCAAGTCAGGGCGTTTATAGTCCGGCCCGCTGGTAGTGCAAGCTACCAGCAGCCAAGCAGGAAGCAGAAGTGCAATTGTCTTTATTTTACATTTCATGTTATTCATGGCTGTCCTCCTGACGATGCCGAACATGACCGGGGAAGATACGGCGAATAACCACGAAGAAAACCGGTACCAGGAAAACTGCAAGCACGGTTGCAGTGATCATTCCCCCCATCACCCCGGTACCGATCGCATGCCGACCATTGGCACCCGCGCCAGTGGAAATCGCCAAAGGCAACACGCCAACAATAAATGCAATGGAGGTCATCAGTATCGGACGGAAACGCAATCGACACGCTTCCAGCGTGGCATCCATCAAACTATGCCCCTGATCCTGCAAATCGCGTGCAAACTCGATAATCAGGATGGCGTTTTTCGATGACAGTCCAATGATGGCAATCAATCCAACCTTGAAGTACACATCGTTGGGCAAACCGCGCAAAGTCACCGCCAGAACAGCGCCCAGTATTCCCAAGGGAACCACCAGCAGTACCGCAGCCGGAATCGACCAGCTCTCATAAAGTGCCGCCAGACACAGGAATACCGCCACCAGAGAAAGCCCGAACAGGAAGGGAGCCTGACTGCCGGACAGTCGCTCTTCCAAAGAAGTGCCGGACCAATCGAATCCAAAACCGGGCGGCAATTGTGCCGCGACTTCTTCCATTGCCGCCATCGCTTCACCGCTGCTATGACCCGGAGCTGGGCCACCCGAAATTTTCATTGCCGGGACGCCATTATAGCGATCCAGTTTCGGTGAACCCACTGTCCAATGCGGCGTGGCAAATTCTGACAAGGGAACCATATCGCCATGTGCATTCCGCACCGGAAGACGAAGAATTTGTTCTGGCGTAGCGCGTGTACCCGGTTCGGCCTGCATCTGTACCCGCAAAATACGTCCCTGGCGCACAAAATCATTGATGTAGGCAACGCCCAGAACCGACTGCAACGTGTCGTTCAGATTGGCAATATCAATACCCAAAGCGCGTGCTTTCAGCCGGTCTATATCTAGTAGTAGTTGCGGTGCGGGCTCTTGCCCTTCCGGTCTAACACCGGCCAGAACCGGGTTTTTGGACGCCAGGCCGAGAGCCATATTGCGTGCTTCAACCAATTTATCCCGGCCTAGTCCGATGCGATCCTGCAAACGGAAATCAAAGCCTCCGAGAGCCCCCAACTCGGGAATAGGTGGCACATTGACGGCAAATATCATGGCTTGTTTGATGCGGAATAACGCCATATTGGCTCTCTTCACAATCGAAGGTGCCGAACTGTTCTGGTCAGGGCGTTCATCCCATCCCTTCAGTCGGATGAAAGTTATGGCAGCATTTTGACCGCGACCGAAAAAGGAGAACCCGGCTACGCCTATAACATGCTCCACCTCGGGTTGCTTCAGGTAAAACTGTTCGGCCTCGGACAGCACCTCAAGCGCCCTCTCTCGTGTGGCTCCGGGGGGAAGTTGAATCACGCTGATGAAATAGCCTTGATCTTCATCCGGCAAGAAACTGCCCGGAAGGTGCGAAAATAGCCAACCCACTACCCCTACTATCATGGCAAACAGCAGCATGTAACGCCCGGTACGCCGTATAATTTTTCCGACCAGCGATTTGTAACCCGTTGTGGCCTTGGCAAAGGAGCGGTTGAACCAGCCGAAGAATCCGGTTTTGGGTACCAATTCGTGACCGGGTGTATGTTTCAACAGCGTAGCGCACAGAGCCGGGGTTAGCGTCACGGCCATCAAAGCCGAGAACATCATGGTGAGCACCAAAGTGACTGCGAACTGGCGATATATCACTCCGACGGAACCACCGAAGAATGCCATCGGGACAAACACGGCGCACAACACCAGCGTAATTGCGATGATGGCGTTGAATATTTGATCCATGGCTTTGCGTGTGGCCTCGCGTGGAGGCAAGCCCTCTTCGCTCATGATCCGTTCCACATTTTCCACCACCACGATCGCATCATCGACCACGATACCGATGGCCAGAACCATCGCGAACAACGTCAGCACATTGATGGAATAACCGAATAAATACAATCCGACCAAAGCACCGGTCAATGCAATGGGTACAACTATAGCCGGAATGAAAGTGGCGCGCAGATTAGCCAGAAACAAATACATCACCATAAATACCAGCACCATGGCCTGAAGCAGAGTCATCGCCACTTCGCGGATAGATATTTCCACGAATTTGGAGGTGTCGTAAGGCACGACCCATTGAACACCGGCTGGGAACCCCTTGGAAAGTTCAGCCATTTTGGCTTTGACTGCCTTGGCCGTATCCAGCGCATTGGCACCCGGCAACAGACGCACCGCAACGGAAGCCGCCGGTTGGCCGTCCAGACGCGCGCTGATCGAATAGTCCTGTGCACCCAATTCGACCCTGGCTATGTCCTTGACGCGTACGGTGGAACCGTCGGAATTCGCTTTGACGATCACATTGCCGAATTGCTCCGGAGTGGACAGACGGCTATTGGTCACAATTACCGCATTCAATTGCTGACCGGGTGCGGCAGGCAACTGCCCCAGCTCACCGTTAGCCAACTGCACATTCTGTGCTCGCACTGCAGCCGAAACATCTCCCGGTGTCAGATTATACGAATGAAGTTTCTCCGGATTTAGCCACAGGCGCATGGAATATTCGGTTCCAAACATGATGGCCTCACCCACTCCCGGAACCCGGCGAATATTTTCCAGCACACTGGTGGCCATATAACTGCCCAGTCCGACATAGTCCAAACTTTTGTCCGGCGAGAATATCGAGACGAACATCAGATAATTACGCGCTGATTTGAGTACCGTGACTCCCAGACGGCGTACATCATCGGGCAAACGCGCCTCAACCCGCTTGATCCGGTTCTGGGTTTCGACCGATGCCACATCCAGATTGGTGCCGGCCTCAAAGGTCAATGTAATGGTGCCTATGCCCTGCTCGGAGGCAGATTCCACATATAGCAAATGCTCGATACCATTCATTTCCTGTTCGATCATGGAGACGACAGTTTCTTCGACAATTTGTGCGGAGGCTCCGGGGTAGTTGACGGTAATGGCCAGAGCAGGAGGCGCTACCGACGGGTAGGAGGAAACCGGCAGATTGCGCAATGCAAGCCCCCCGCCGATCAGAATAATCAGCGCAATAACCCATGCAAATATCGGGCGGTCAATAAAGAATTTTGATAACACGATGCCCTCTATTTCTTTTCAGGCGTAACTGGAGCATTCGGAGACGGAGCACTGGCGGGTGCATTAGCGGATAAACCCGCTAACGGGTTCCATGGCACCGGTTTCACTGTAGTGCCGGGTCGTGCCTTCTGCAATCCGTTGACTATCACCTGATCGCCCACTTTCAGACCATCTGAAATGAGGAAGTCCCCGCCAGCCATGCCGCCGGTCTTAACCGGACGCGGAGCCACTTTGCCCTCTGCATCAACTGTCATGACATACTGTCCTTGGGGGCCGGCTTGAACTGCGCGTTGAGGAACTCGGACGCTGTTATCGGCGATTCCCTCGGGGAACCGGATGCTGGCAAACATTCCGGGAAGCAATTCTTGTTCAGAATTGGGAAATTTGGCACGCAGCAAGACACTGCCCGTGCCCGGATCAACGGCAAGATTGGTGAACAGTAATTGTCCGGAATGAGAATAGACCCTGCCGTCTTCAAGCAGGAGTTCCACTTTTGCCGATTCTGCACGTTTCAATTTGCCTGACTTGAATGCCTGTTTGAGGCGCAGCACTTCGGCACCCGGCTGGGTAAAATTGACGTAGATGGGGTCAACCTGTTCAATGGTAGCCAGCAGGGTTGCCTCCCCGTGTCCGACCAATGCCCCCTCGGTTACCTGAGTTCTGCCTATGCGTCCTGAAATAGGTGCAGGGACGTGAGTATTATCCAAATCCAGTTGAGCACGCGACAAGGCTGCCTCGGACTGTTTGAGCTTTGCTTCGGCCAGATCATAATCCTGCTGGCTCACCGCTTTTGCTGCAAGAAGCGGCTTATAGCGTTCTACGGTTTGGCGCGCCACGGCGACATCGGCCTTGGCGGAGTCGAAGGTAGTCTGATAATTTCGCGGGTCAATCTGGAACAACATGTTGCCTTGCTTGACGTCACTCCCTTCAATGAAAAGTCGCTTCTCAATGATCCCCTCTACTCGCGCACGCACTTGAGCACTGCGGTAGGCTTCCAGCCGGCCGGGCAAGTCCTGCGTCAGCATTACCGAACCGGTTGAGATCGTTACTACATCCACTTCGGCTGGCGGTGGCGCAGTTGCGCCGGCAGCAGCCGATGCGCCTCCTCCCTCCTTTTGACCGCATGCGGCAAGGGCAAGCATGGCTGCAAGTATAGTGATGGAAGTGATAATGTAAGTTCTAGTACTCATCGAAAATCTCCCGCTGGATTGTCAATTCAGCAACGTTACAATTGTTATTGATTAAAATGTTCACATGCAAACATGCGCAAAAAACCGTCCACGATAACCGCCACTTTTAAAGTTTCTTCCTCCGGTTGCCTGGGGATGCCGAACAGTAATTGCGACCGTTCCTGACCGACCAGCATTGCCATTAGCAACTCTGCTGCAAATACTGGATCAGCGTGACAAATATGTTTTTCCTCCATCGCTAAGCCCAGAAAATCAGCCAACCGCCTTATCATCTTCCCTGCTCCCAGCGCATAAACTTCGCGAACCAATTCCGGGAAGCGCTGAGATTGAGCACTTAGAATGCGGTAGGCTGCAATACCGTCGGGATTTAGCACTCTCTGACGGTATATTTCCCCGAAGTTCACCAGGCTTTGCCGCAACTCATCCGGATGTTCATTTAGCGGGGCGAGCACATCCAGAAAACGATCCAGAACCACTTCTGCAAACAAACTTTCCTTGCTCTTGAAATGGTTGTAGAAAGTCTGCCGGGCCACTTCTGCGCGGCATATGATTGCGTCAACACTGGCGTCATAGCCCTGCTGAAGGAACAATTCCCTGGCGGCAAGAAGTAGTCGCTCCCGGTTGGTCATCAGTGCATTCATGGATGGATTATGCCAACATTAGACTGAACAGTCTATATATATGAGTAATTTACTCGCCCAATATTTTTTCAAATATTTCAAACATTAGGCCCTCAATTTTTGGCAGCCCGAATTTTGGCTCATTAACGGGGAAAGGAAGAGTCTCACCTGTTCGCCGATAGCCGCGACGCTCATAGTAACTAATCAATTCTTTACGCAGCAAAATAACCTGAATTTGCATTCTTTGGGATCCCCACTCTGCACGTGCCCGATTTTCGGCTGTATTCATGAGCAGGTTTCCCAAGCCCTGTCCTTGTAATTCCGGCATGATGACAAACATGCCCATGTAAGTTGTCAACGCATCAAGCCGTTCTAAATGCACCGAGCCAACGATATGTTCATTGCACACACACAAAAGAATAAGTGAATCATTTTTTTCGATAAGCAGCGAAATTTCATGCGCGTCGGTGCGCTGTCCATCAAGTATATCTGCTTCAGTCGTCCACCCTGCGCGGCTAGACTCACCCCGGTAAGCGGAATTTACCAGGGTGGCAATAAAATCAACGTCATCTGAGACGGCACGACGAAAGTCAAGTCCTTCAGACGCCATGTTTAGTGGTATATTTTCAATTGAGGAATGCATACTATTCCGGAAATTACCCATCACAGTGGAAGGAGGTATATTGGGCGGCTAAATCTCATAAAGTCAATCGCGCAGGCAAAGTGTAGTGTAAGCTAACTGTAAGGTATATAAAGTATCCTGATTTTTGTATTATTAACAGATCGAAGTGTAGTTGTTTGAATAGTAGTTTTTCAGCAAGTGCAATTAACTCGATGTAAGATTGAACGGTTTCAGTTCAACATGAAATTAAAATATTGTAATAAGGAGAAATCTATGTCTTTATTAATTGCAAGTAAAATACAGAACAATCCGAAATACCTGCAACTCGTCAAGCGGCGCGATACGCTTTCTTGGACGCTTTCAGCTGCCGTTTGTCTGATGTATTTCGGGTTCATACTGTTGATAGCGTTTGCGCCAGAAGTTATTACCCAGCCGATTTCAAATACCAGCGTCATTCCATTGGGGATGTTGCTTGGCGTTGGGGTGATAGTGGCATCCGCTTTGCTGACCGGTATTTATGTGTTCAAAGCCAACGGAACATTTGATCCGATCGTCCGTGAAATCGTTGAGGAGGCATCCAAATGAAAAATTGTCCCGCTACTCTCCTCTCATTGCTGGCTCTTCTGGTTTCAGGAGCTTCGCAAGCAGCTGATACGGTCTCTTCTGCAGTTGTATCGGCGGTTGCGCCCGCATCTGCTGTGGTTGCCGCGGCTGTCCCTGCTGCAGAGCCTCCGCTCAACTGGAATGCGATCGTCATGTTCCTGTTGTTCGTTGGGGTAACATTGATCATTACTTACTGGGCAGCAACACGAACAAAAACGGCTACCGACTTCTATGCGGCCGGGCGTGGCGTGACCGGACTACAGAACGGCATGGCAATTGCAGGGGACTATATGTCTGCCGCATCGTTTCTGGGGATCGCTGCTCTGGTTTACATGAACGGCTTTTATGGCTTGATTTTCTCAGTGGGTTGGCTCGTCGGTTGGCCTATTATTCTGTTTCTGGTTGCCGAACGCCTCAGAAATCTGGGTAAATATACCTATGCGGACGTTGTTTCCTTCCGTCTGCAACAAGGTCCAATCCGTGTCATGGCAGCAGTCAGTTCATTGATTGTGGTTATCTGGTATCTGATCGGCCAGGCTGTAGGTGCCGGCCAATTGCTGCATACACTGGTTCCACAAATCTCCTATGTACAAGCAATTGTCGTAGTAGGTGCACTGATTATCACTTATGTAACCTTTGGTGGAATGAAGGCGACAACCTGGGTGCAGATCATCAAAGCCGGCCTGCTACTGGGCGGTGCAACGATGATGGCTTTGGGGGTGATGTCTCACGAAGGATTCAGTTTCGAAAAACTGTTCTCTGATGCTGTTGCAATCCATCCCAAGCATCTGGATATTATGAAATCAGTTGTGCCTATCGGAGCCAAGGCCAATCCTATTGAATCGATATCACTTGGATTAACCTTGATGTTCGGTACTGCAGGGCTTCCACACATCCTGATGCGCTTCTTTACCGTTACCGATGCTAAAGCCGCGCGGAAATCTGTGTTGTATGGAACCTGTTTTATCGGCTTCTTCTACATACTGACTTTTATCATCGGTTTTGGTGCGATCGTTCTGGTCGCCAACCAACCAGCCTATGTAGCTGATCTCTCCAAGAGCATTCTGGCGCTCAAGGGGGGGGGAAGCATGCCTGCCGTTTATTTGTCTCATGCTCTCGGCGGCGATTTCTTTCTTGGCTTCATCGCTGCAGTTGCTTTTGCCACGATTCTTGCAGTGGTTTCCGGGCTGACGCTGGCCGGTGCCTCGGCCTTGTCGCATGACATCTATGCGAGCGTGATCAAGAAGGGTAAAGCAAGCGAGAAAGAAGAAGTGTGGGTATCAAAAATGTCCGTGATTGGGCTCGGTGTAGTAGCTGTACTTCTTGGAATTGCATTTGAGAAACAAAACGTTGCGTATATCGTGGCGCTGACATTCTCGATTGCGGCTTGTACCAACTTCCCGATCCTGGTTCTTTCTATCTTCTGGCGTGGTCTGACGACTCGTGGTGCTGTTCTTGGCGGATACACGGGAATTATTGGTTCCATCGGTTTGCTGATCATCGGGCCAACGGTTTGGACTAAAGTTTTAGCCATGGGGCCGGCGATATTCCCCTATGACTTCCCGACCTTTGTAGTCCTTCCAACTGTTCTGATTGTCGCGTACATCGCTTCCATAACAGATAATAGCGAAAGCGGGAAAAAGGAGAAAGAAGCTTACGATGCACAATTGATTCGTGCAGAAACAGGCTTGGGTGCCGAGGCAGCTGCTTCGCACTGATTGGTATGTTGTAAGATGAACATGGCCACCGGGAGCAATTCCGGTGGTTTTTTCATTGTTAACCTGTTCGCTCCTATAATAGTTTCAACTAAAGTTGGACCGAGGACTTCATGAGTGCCTTTCATTCTTCTCAACTGACATTTTTCACCGCAATTGCCCCGTTTGACCGGATGGAGCTCCCCCATCTCCAGTGGATGCTGGAGCACATGCGTTTAACTTATTACGCTGAAGGTGAGGTTATTGTTTCTCCCGAACAACTACAGGTGGAGCAGTTTTATGTCATCAAACAAGGTTTTGTTCATGGCGAGCAAAGCGTGGCTAAAGTTTCCGAAGAAGATACATGGCTGGAGTTGGCTGCAGGCGAATGCTTTCCATTGGGAGCATTACTGGCACACCGCCCTGTTGCGAGTGTTTATCGTGCTGGAAAGGATACGTTCTGTTTTGAACTTTCTGCCCAGGATTTTCATGCGCTATTGGGCATCAGTGAGCCTTTCAGGGATTTTTGTACACGCAGGATTGCCAACTTGCTAGAGCATTCCAAGCAAGTCATCCAGGCAAAATATGCCCAGTCAGGCTCTGAACAGCAATCATTGACGAGCCCCCTGTCCACAATTATTCGTCGTAGTCCGATTACCTGTTCTTCTGAAACAACAGTCAGAAAAGTACTGGAGAAAATGCATGATTTGCGCCTGGGTTCAATGATCGCAGTGGATGAGTCAAGACGTCCGCTGGGTATTCTGACACTGCCAGACGTGCTAGAACGGATTGCCCTTCCACAAGCCGATCTGGATCAACCTGTGATCAATCTGATGACGACCCGATTGACCATGATGGAACCCCACGTGCTAGCACAGGAGGCTGCACTATTGATGGCAAAGGAAGGGATCAGACATGTATTGGTCGTTGATAATGAAAAACTTGTAGGTCTTGTTTCAGAAAAAGATCTATTCGCATTGCAACGCATTGGATTGGGCCGGATAGGTTCCGCAATCAGACATGCACGCGAAGTCGAGGAATTGCAGCAGTCGGCATCTGATATTCGAAGCATGGCTCATAACATGATGGCGCAAGGAGTGGCGGCCGAACATTTGACTCAATTTATATCCGCCTTTAATGACCTGCTTACTTCACGTGTCATAGAGTTGGAGTTTGCTAAAACTGCATTCAGTACGGTCATAGACTCAATCGGTTTCTGTTGGCTAGCCTTGGGCTCGGAAGGCCGCTTTGAGCAGACATTGAATACCGACCAGGACAATGCGCTGATTTTTTCTGTTCCTGCTGATATGACCGCTGATCAGGTTCGTGCTGAACTTTTGCCCATCGCACTGCGCATAAACCAAACTTTGGCATCGTGTGGATTTCCACTATGCAAAGGCAAGGTAATGGCATCCAATCCTCAATGGTGTTTATCTCTCGAAGAATGGAAAGTTACTTTTACAAGCTGGATTACCAACAGTTCTCAGGAGGCGTTGTTGAATTCATCCATTTTTTTTGATTTTCGGGCGCTATCGGGTGACAAATCGCTTGCCGATAAATTACGCGAATGGCTGCTTAATATTGCGAGTGACAATGGACGCTTTTTGCGCCAACTGGCCGAATCTACGATGAGTATTAAACCTCCTTTGGGGGTTGTCAGAGACTTTGTTGTGGGCAAAGAAAACAAGCTGGATTTAAAGCTTAATGGAATTACTCCGTTTGTAAATACCGCTCGAATATTCAGTCTGGCGGCTGGCGTTCCACATACCAATACACTGCAGCGTTTGCGCGCCAGTGGGCTAAAGATGAATATACCGACGGCAGAAATTGAAGCCTGGATAGATGCATTTCTTTTTATTCAGGTGTTACGTTTACGGCATCACGATGAAGAAAAGGAGAAAGGATTCAGTACCGAGGCTTTGGATAATTTAATCAATCCCGAGCAACTGAACGAATTGGATAGGCGTATCCTCAAGGAAGCGTTCCGGCAGGCCCGGAAGCTTCAGGCAAGACTCGCATTGGAGTACCGTCTGTGAAGCAATGGTTTAGAAATTTGTTTGGGAACGCCCCCCGGCTGACAGAACAACAGTTGGTGCGTTTGGAAACCTGGAGAACTATTCCTCCGCCACCAATGGCTGTTTCAGTAAATAAAATGAGATGTGTCGTCGTGGATGTCGAGACAAGCGGACTGAATTTGATGAAAGACCGACTGATCTCGATTGGAGCGATCTCGCTGATTAACGGGCAAATTTCTCTCAGTGACAGTTTTTATATTGTGCTGCAACAACCCAATGCTAGCCATAAAGATAATATATTGCTGCATGGCATCGGCGGTGCAGCCCAGATTGAGGGCGTCCCGCCCATTGATGCTCTGCTGAATTTCCTGGATTTCCTTGGAAAGGATCCTTTGGTCGCTTTTCATGTGGTTTTCGACCAGACTATGATACGAAATGCAATCAGCCAATATCTGGGTATGTCATTTAAACACCCTTGGGTGGATGTGGCTTACATTATGCCTGCGCTGAATCCCAATCTGGCAGGAAATTTACGGACACTGGATGACTGGAACGGTCATTATAATATACAGAATGATGCACGCCATAATGCGCTGGCAGATGCGCTGGTTACCGCACAATTGTTTCAAGTCGCACTGGCACAGGCACGTAAAAAAAACATCACAGAATTTTCCGGATTGATGGATTTGGAAAAATCACAAAGTTGGCTAAACAGTCAAAGCAGCTACAAGATGCATTAACACAACGAATGCCCCGATTAAATACAGTATTTATTGGCCGCGCCCTGCCACACCATGTTGCAAAGCGATGACTGCGGCTTCGGTACGCGATCGTACGTGGAGTTTCTGCAGAATGCTGGTTATGTAGTGCTTGACGGTTTTTTCTGCCAAAAACAGATTCTCGCCTATTTCCCTGTTGGTAAGTCCCTGACTGAGAAGCTGCAGGATTTTCGATTCACGTTCCGTTAATTGCGAAAAAGAATCGAGCGGATGAGGATTGGAAAATTCAGTCAACATATCGGCAGCCAAGGCAGGAGTAACATAGGCTTCTCCTCCCGCCACACGGCGCGTTATAGCGCGTAATTCACTTGCGGATACCCCCTTCAATACATACCCGTGGGCACCTGCTTTGAGAGCTGCCATAAGGTTTTCCCTGTTTTCTGACACGGTGAGCATCATGATCCGAACACCCGGTGAGTCTGCCGCAATTCTTCTTGCCGCCTCTATACCGCCCATGCCAGTCATATTGACGTCCAGCAGGACAATGTCCGGGTGTAAGCGGTGGGTCATTTCAACTGCCTCCTCGCCGCTGCTGGCCTGGGCAATAATTTCAAAGCCAATTTCCGCAGCTAGCGAGTGCGCCACTCCCTCGCGGAAAAGTGGATGGTCGTCGGCAAGTAAAATATGGATACGCTCAGACATTGAGTTCCTCAACAGTTGATAGTGTAAGTTGGGCGCGAATTGAAGTTCCTTGCCCCGGAGCAGAGATAATTTCAAAATTACCACCGAGTAATCGAACTCGCTCACGCATGAATGTCAGCCCCAAACGTCCCGAAACAGCAGCTGATTCCGGTACAAATCCTGCCCCTTGATCGGTGATTGTAACCATTACCTGTGTATCTTTTCGCTGAACTGCCACTTTTGGAACCCCACCGGGAGCATGACGCAAGCAATTTGTTAGTGATTCCTGTAGTAACCGGTAAACCGTAATTTTGGTTGAAATCGGTGCTCTATCCAAGGAGCCATCAATTTCACTCTGGATCGATTGCCCCGTAAGTCGCTCAAAATCCTTTACGGCGCGACGTGCCGTATCGGCAAGCGATAATTCGGCAATACCTGGGATAGCCAAGCCCGTGGAAATTCTGCGCACATCCCGGAGTGTAGTTTCCAGCGCACTTTTGATGCCATGCAAGTCTTTAGCTGAGCCGTGCGGGGTAAGGGTACAACCTTTGCATATTGAGGCAAACTCATCAAACCGCATCAGCGCGTAAGCAATAGTCTGTGCCGGCCCATCGTGAATATCAGCCGCAATTCTGATCAGGAACTCCTCATTGAGCGTAGTTGTGTTGATACCCGCCTCGCGTAGTTGTTCGCGCATCCGGCCATTCTCGTCCAGCGCTTTACGCAATTGATCTAGCTGATCACGCAAATCTCGCTGATGCTTCTGAATGGTATTGTCTGCACCACGCACCAGACTGTAAAGCAACACATAGATTGCAAGAGTCGAAAAAGCAACCAGTGCCCAACTTCGCTGTTGTGCGGTACGAATTTCCTGCTTCAGGTTCTCCACCGAAAGATAAAATTCCGCCACACCGATAATTTTGTCATGTGCCACGGTATAGATCGGCACATAAACATCCAGCAGTTGTAAACCGAGCGCATATTCATTTTCATTATCTTCCTGATCAACATCGCTGATATTTGCCTGAACCGTGCCATCGAATGCGGCCATAAGTCTTCTTTTTAACGGGTAACGGAGTCCAATCTGGGAATGATCGGTGCTGTAGTCAATGCGTCCGTTGACGTCCCAGAGTTTGAATCGCAGGACTTCGCGATGCATAGGCCCTTCCACAAAAGTTTTGTCAAACATGGCACGCATCTCGTTGTCCACAATTTGCCCGCTAGTCCAATCGTGCAGTTGTGCCGTTGAAAGACTCTCGACATAGACCGATGTTGCTGCAGCAGCCCGATTCAATGCGCTGGCTTCTATCTGTTTCCCCATCCATGTACCGATAGTGACCATGCCGACCAATAGCACAGCAATAATCGCAAGCAGGAACTGCCGCGAAAAGCTTAGCAGGTTAAATGACTGTTTCAGGATATTCAGCATTGAAAATTATGATATCCATTTGAAAATAAAGAGAAGCATTTTGGATTTTAACAAATTATTCTTCAAGTCAAATTGTACGTTGGCGAACAGAGCACAACATTTATTATCGAGTAGGATTTCACATGGTGAGTAATTGAATAATGGATCGAATTCCAAGCACGGCGTAATGATATTTCCCTGTAAATGTTAACACGAGATGGCTACCCGATTCAGACTTTGGTCTGAATAAAATGGAACATTGGTCTTATGCAATTCGCGCTGTTATACCCTAGTAGTTGCATTCCGGTTTGCAGAAAATACACTCCGAGGTTTATATAAAAATGGATTTATCAGAATGTACAACTTATCCAGTCCGCAAATTCCACTAATTTCTTTTCAGGAGATACAAATGAACCGTCAAGCTCACAACCCAATGCTACTTAGCGCTACTGTTGCCGTCATCGTTTTGTTTCTTTCATTTAATGCATCTGCAGCGGTTGATGTTGATGGTGCTAAAGAACTCGCTCGTGCGAACAACTGTTTCAAGTGCCACGGTATCGATAAGGAAAAAGACGGCCCTGCGTGGAAAAAGGTAGCTGAAAAGTATCGTGGCAAACCGGATGCGGAAGCAAAACTGATACACCATATCACTTCGGGAGAAAAAGTTAAGTTTCCCGATGGACATGAAGAAGAACACAAGAATATTCAAGGAAAAGCGACACCGGAAGCTATAAAGAATCTGGTGGATTACATTTTGTCACTCTAGCTTTAATCAGGATATCAATAATCATTTAATTATGTCAGGGGCTGCAAATGACCATTCAAGCATGCACCAATATATTGACCAGTGTACTCGCGGGCACAATTTTGTGTTTTTTTTCATTTCATGCAGTTGCTGAAAATACGGTAACGGAAAAAGTGAATGCCGTAGCCGCAAAAAAGCTTGCACGCGAAGACCACTGTCTGCGCTGTCATGCCGTAGACAGAAAAAAGGAAGGACCTTCCTATCAATCCATCGCCTACAAGTACAAAGGGCAGCCTGATGCCCATGACCAACTGGTCAAACATATTACTTCAGGTGAGGATCGGGTCAAACTTTCCGACGGTCATGAAGAAATACACAAGTTTGACAAGACCACGGATTTAAACATGATCAATAATCTGGTGAGCTGGATACTTGCTCAGTAACGATACTGGATTTTGATGGGTGTATTGTAAATTACATCGCTATATCAAATGCTTAAAAAGGGGTGAAACATGAAATATTTAAGACAAATTATGATGTCGTGCATATTCCTTGCGGGAATGGGGCTGGCTAGCTACTTATTGGCAGCAGAAGCTCCCCCCGCCGAAACAGTGAAAAATGCATCTTCAGTATCGCCTGATGCCCTAAAAGGTGATGCGATATGCACACGATGCCACGACGAAACAGAGCCCACGGCTCTGCTTTCAATTTACCAGAGCAAACACGGGGTCAAAGGCGATTCGCGCACCCCGACTTGTCAAAGTTGTCACGGCGCAAGCGAAAAACATCTGCATGGCGACCCGAATGTGAAAGGCCGCGCTGCACCGGATGTCATTTTCAAGAAAGGCACCTATGAAATCTCGGACGATAACACTCGTTCGGAACAATGCCTGAATTGCCATAAAGGCAATGCCCGCAGCAATTGGGACGGGAGCCAACACGAAAGCAGTAAACTGGCCTGCAACAATTGTCATACGATACATGCTCCCGCCGATAAAGTGCGGGATAAACAGACCCAAACAGAGATCTGTTTTACCTGTCATAAAACACAGCGTGCACAAAGCCACCTAATCTCTACTCACCCGATCGATGCGGGCAAGGTTGTGTGCTCGAATTGCCATAACCCACACGGTTCAACCGGCCCAAAACTGCTGATCAAGAACTCGGTCAATGAGACCTGCTATACCTGTCACGCAGAAAAGCGCGGTCCATTCCTGTGGGAGCACGGCCCGGTGGTGGACGATTGTACCAACTGTCATACACCTCACGGCTCGACCAATACGCCCTTGTTGAATACTCGAGTGCCCTATCTATGCCAGCAGTGCCACACCGGCGACCATGGCAATGGTATTAACAGTGCGTCCAATTTACCGGGTGGAAACGCGCTAAGCGTCGGCGGTCTCAACGCCACACCTGTTGCCCAGGTTCCCAGAGCGCAAATGGCGGGGCGAGCCTGTCTGAATTGCCACATATTGATACACGGATCAAATAGCCCGGCCGGCGCCAAGTTCCAGCGCTAATCCACTTAAATTGAATCGGGAGAATATATTATGAAAAAGCAGCAAAGTGGTTTTGCGGTTCGGACGATAGTGATGGCCGTTCAAGGTGCCCTGCTCGCCATGGTACTGATACCTGTAGCGTATGCTGAAGATGAACCCACACTCGCCGAATTGACCAAGCCTGCCCAATCGCTCGAGATTGGAGTGCGCAACGTCAGCAAAGATTCGTTTAAGGCAGGCGAATACAACGGGCTTGAGAAGAAAGGCGCAACGGCGATTGTTAATTTCGACTTGCGCGGCGGCGGACAATATGACAGCGGGGATGTTACCCGGTGGCGACTCAAAGCAACTGATTCGGGATTGGAATCGCGCAACCTGACGGGCGAGTATAGCCAACAAGGCAAATTCACCATTAACTTTGCCTATGATGAACTGTTAAGAAATCGCTCCGACAGTTTCATGACGCCTTACATAGGTGCTGGCAACAGCAACGTCCTCACCCTGCCGAGCACTTGGCTGAAGCCGGTGCTGAATGGTTCGGCCAATGGCACCCCGTTGGGTTTTGATCCGGCGAAGATCAATTCTCCGATATGGATTAGTGGTGTTCAAATGCCTGCCGGTTCGGCCAACCTGACATCTAATACATCGCAGCAAAATGCAAATATTGCGGCCTCCAACGCTGCCCTGGCGGCTGATTTACCCTTGTTTCAGCATGTCAATCTGTCTACCAAGCGCGTCAAGACAGATGTCGGGGTAAATTACAACATCGATCCGAAATGGCTGTTAAGCGCGAGTGTTCGTCACGAGGCCAAGACCGGCTATAAACCGATGAGTACCGTAGCTGCGGGCTACACTGAGATAGCTACAGTCATTGCAGACAAAATTGATACGACCACCGATCAATTCAATTTGAGTCTGGGTTACACCGATGAATCAAAATTTATCAAAGCCGCTTATTACGGCTCAATTTTCAAGAATAATGTGAAATCCATGACGTGGTATGACTGGAGTGCACCCGCTTACAATACACAAGCCTACACAATGAGCAGTGCCCCGGGCAACCAGTTTCATCAGTTCAGCCTGACCGGTGGTTTTAACTTTAGCAAAACCACCAAATTAGTATTGGATGCATCCTATGCGCGCAATACGCAAAATGACCAATATATCAGCAGTGGAACGGGTGTCACCGAACTGGGGCTGGGGGTACCGGTAAATTCGCTTAACGGACTTGTCATAACAAAAGCGTTTAGCGCAAAACTAACAGCGAAGCCGGTCAAGGATTGGAGCTTCGCAGCAAATTACAAATATGACAACCACGATAATCGTACCGCAGTTCACGATTATATTTCGGCCAATGCCGGGACGACTTTGTCAACGACCCTGCCTACAGCTGCAACGGCCATGTGGAATACCTCCATGCTCGGATGGACTCCCACAGCAGGTGTTGACGGAAGTGGCAACATCACCAATCCAACCAACATAAATGCCAACAGGCCATACAGCAAGACACTCAATCAGATCAACCTTGATGCAACTTATGATATTAAGAAAGGGCAATCGATCAAATTGGGGTATGACTGGCAGAAAATTGATCGCTACTGTACCGGTACGTGGATAGATTGTGTCGACGCGGATACGACAAAAGAAAATACTTTGCGTGCCGATTGGCGCGGGACACTTACCGATGAGTTGAGCGCCAGGTTAGGTTATGCATATTCGAAACGTAGCGTCGGCAATTACAATGAAAATGCCTTTCTGGCTGTCGTACCCATGGCTGGTTTTGCCCCTGTGGGAACAACCGCGAATGGTACTACAGCCTTTGGTGCTAACGGAATGTCGCTAGTGCAAGTCATGCAGACGTTCGGTATCACGGGGATGGGGATTAATTCGGGCTATCAGACTCCTGCTCAACTGGCAGCCATGTACCCGAGCGCCTCTCCAGCGCAACTGGGGGCCTTGCAATATTACTTTGGCTCCTCATCATCCGGCACCGCTCCCAATACGGGAACGTCAGTGGCTAATAAAGCCACATACGCCAGCGGGAATGTAATCAGCGAATTGATCGGCATGAGAAGATTCAACATGGCGGATCGCAACCGCAATGCTTTGAAAGCGGGGGCCGATTGGCAGGTAAACGAGAAGTTTTCCTTCCAAGGCGGAGTGAACTATAAAGATGACGAGTACAGCAACTCGGTTTACGGTTTGCAGGCAGCCAAAAACTGGGGATTGAATCTTGATGCAGCCTATGAAGCGAATGAAAATTTCAACATCGGCGCATTCTATAACTTCGAGAATCGCAGTTCGACGATGGCGAGCGACGTTATTGCTTCCAGTAATAACGGCATAACCAATACCACCAATAAAGCCTTCAATGGCTCGGTTGGCGTAAAAGACTCTAATGGCACAACCATAGATACGGGAGCCACCTCAGTTGTCGGCGGCTGTTACGCAACAGTGGCATTGAAGAATCTGAATGCCAAGACAGACCCGTGCAACAAATGGTCTGTCGACATGCAGGACAGGGTTAATACGCTGGGATTCTCTGTCCTGAAAAAAAACCTGATGTCAGGAAAACTTGACGTCTCAAGCGTACTAACCTTTACGCGAGCAACAACAGATAATAATGTTCACGGCGGATCATATGTGCAAAATCCCCTGCTGACCGCAACCACCGGGCAAGGAGCTGTTACCGCGTTTTTCTACCTCGCAGCTTCAGCATTGCCTACGGTTACGACCAATACCATTGATTTAAAGATCAACGGTAAATACAAGTTAGATAAAGCATCGGCGCTGCATGTTGGTTATAGTTATTCATACATGCAAAATGTTGATTTTGCCTACAATGCCATGCAAATGGCTGCGAGCAATGGCAATGTTCTGCCAAGCAATGAGACTGCACCAAACTATGTGGTTCAAGTGATCGGTGCTTCCTATATACATAATTTCTAAAGCAAGTGGATACATATAGGAAGTCGTTGGAAAACAGTCTTTATAGCTGCGACTTTTCCGGCTAGCGTAAACTGTTTCAAGAAATATTTGCGGAGAAGATTCATGGAAAAAAAATCGGGTATTTTAGGTTGCACTTGGAATTTTCTGAAGTCACCGAGCGCGAAATATTCTGTGCTGGGGATAGGCAGTCTCTGTTTCATTGCGGGTATCATTTTCTGGGGGGGCTTCAATACCGCCATGGAACAAACGAACAAACTTGAATTCTGCATTTCATGCCATGAAATGTATGACAATGTTTATCAGGAATATAAAACAACCATACACTACACCAACCGCACAGGCGTGCGTGCAATCTGTTCCGATTGCCACGTTCCCAAAGACTGGGCACACAAGATGTTACGCAAGCTCCAAGCCAGTCAGGAAGTTTGGGGAAAGATTACCGGTTACGTCGATACCCGGGAGAAATTTGAGTCGCACAGAATGGAGCTGGCCACCCACGAGTGGGATCGCATGAAAGCATCCGGTTCACGTGAATGCCGAAATTGCCATGATTTTGACGCCATGAGCGGCAATATCCAAAAACAGACCGTGTATAACAAACATATGAAAGCAAAAGCCGACGGGCAGACATGTATCGATTGCCACAAGGGCATAGCCCATCATCTGCCTAAGGAATACAAAGATCCGGATGAGGAGTAATGCAGTGCAACCCCACTCGCAATATATGAGGAATGAATCAAATTAATCGGATAGTCCGCCTTTGCTTAGACAAAATCTGCAAATGATAGTGTTCATTACATGGAATGAACAAACCTAAAATCAGTCATTGGAGAATGCTATGAAAACTCGATCAAATATCAAAATACTGCTATTCGGGATTCTCCCTTTGGTGGCCACATTTTCTGCCATGGCCGCCGAACCCGTAGATACAGATGATGCAGTTAAGTTGGCTCGTAGCGAGCACTGTCTGAGATGCCACGGTGTGAGCAAGAAAAAGGAAGGTCCCGCTTACACGGTCATCGCTGCCTTCTACAAAAGCAACAAAGATGCCGAAGACGTAATTTATGAGCATATTACCACCGGTCCGAAAGTTAAGTTGTCAGACGGGCACAAGGAGAAGCACAAAGCAATACTGGACAAATCACCCGAGCAAATTAGAAACTTGGTGCGATGGATACTCGCCCAATAATATTTACCCGGTAATTAGTTAGAGAAAGGAACTCAAAATGAACAGATTATTGCCCCCGACCCTATGTGTAATTTTTGGAGCAGCCCTGATGATCGGAGCCCCAGTGGCGAATGCCGCCGGCGTCAATGTTGAGGCAGCAAAAACTTTGTTTGATGATAACGAATGTTCCAAGTGTCATAGCATCGACAAAACAAAAAAAGGACCTTCCTTGAAGAAGATTGCCTTGAAATACAAGGGAAAGGCGGATACTGATGCCAAGTTGATCAAGCATCTTACAACCGGCCCCAAGGTCAAACTCGAGGATGGCTCCGAAGAAGACCACAAAATCATCGAAACCAAAGACGAAGCGCAAATCAAGAATCTGATTCACTGGATTCTATCGCTTTAAGATTGTCGTGAGCCGACAGTGCACATTTCAACTGCGGCGAAAGGTGAGTAAATGGTACGGGGCCAAACTACGGCTCCGTTTTTTTGCCACGGCATAGCGCCCGGCTAAATTGCCAGTCGAGTCTACATCATGAACCTGCAAAGATTGCCAGTTACTGTAATTTTTCTGCTTTTCATCGGGGTCTCACTTGCATGGCAGCCGTATGCCGGTGCTGATACGGGGAAACTCAATAATACGGTTTGCCTGCGTTGCCACGATGGCAGCAAAGGGCTTATACAGGCTCCCTCAAATGATGGGGAAAAGCGTGAGCTCGGACCTGTGGACGAAATCAAGTATACGAAAAGTATACATGGGGACATGCAGTGCATCGAATGTCACAAGGAGATATCCGATGCCGTTGCTTCGCACAAAATAAATGTCGCCGTGGCAAAACCCAACTGTGTAACCTGCCACCAGGCATTATGGGAAATTGTTCAGAGGGAAAAGTTGACTGAAGAAAAGTCGCGTCTCGGGTTGGTGGTACAAAATATCGATGCCTACAAAAAATCCTTTCATGCCTCACCCGACAAGGACAACCCTTCCCATCCCAAAGCTGATTGTGAGGATTGCCACAGTTCCCACGAATTCAGAGTTCCACCACAGGGAAGTGCAAAACGTAGCGAATGGCACAAGGAAATTCCAAAAACCTGCGGGGAAAAATGCCACGACGAGCAGTTCAAGAGCTACATCAAGTCCATTCACGGCGAAGAATTACTCGACAAAGGCAACGTCAAGGCAGCAGTTTGCACGGATTGCCATACTGCCCATAGTGTAAGCAATACCTCCTCGGATGCATTCAAACTGGCCAACGTCAATGCCTGCGGTGGTTGTCATAAAGAAAATTTCAAGAGTTATACAGACACTTACCACGGGCAGGTGAATCGTCTAGGGTACACATATACCGCACGTTGTCCCGACTGCCACGGCAGTCACGACATTCGGGCAGTCGACGACCCAAAATCCAAAGTGTCACCGAAAAACCGTATGAAAACCTGCCAGAAGTGCCATAACGACAAGAAGCCTGGCATGCACGACGCGACTCCGGGATTTGCCTCTTTCGGCCCCCATGCGAACAGTCATGATTTCGAAAAATATCCGCAAATGTATATCGCAACCAAATTCATGGTCGGGCTGCTGATCTTTGTTTTTATCTTCTTTTGGGCACATTCCGGGTTGTGGTACTACCGCGAGTGGCAGGATCGCAAAGCCGGCAAACCGGCTCACCACATCAATCTCAAAGGGTTGGAGATAGACCATGGAAAACAGTTCAAGCGCTTCCCTTGGGGCTGGCGGCTCGCGCATCTGGTTTTTGCGCTTGTTACCATGACACTGGTTTTGACCGGTACAACTGCGCTTTTTGCTTCGAGCTCCTGGGCCCCCGTCGTTGCACAATCATTGGGAGGTCCTAGAACTATCGGTCTGATTCACCGTATTGCAGCGGCCAGCTTTGTCAGTATCTTTCTCATTCATTTTGTCTTCGTGATGCAGAAGCTCTTGCGCAGCAAGACATTCCGCTGGTTTGGCCCGGATTCTTTCATTCCGAATTGGAAAGATTTCACAGACTGCTGGGGCATGTTCAAGTGGTTTGTCGGAAAAGGGGATAAACCGCGCTTTGACCGTTGGACCTACTTCGAGAAATTTGATTATTGGGCTGTGTTCTGGGGGGTGAATATTATCGGCTGGAGTGGTTTGATGCTGGCTTTCCCTCATGTCACGGCAACCTATTTGCCGGGCTGGGTGTTCAACGTTGGAACGCTGGTGCATGGTGAAGAGGCCTTCCTCGCCGCCGTGTTTTTGTTCACGGTGCACTTCTTCAATAACCACTTCCGTCCCGACAAACTTCCCCCCCCGGATGTAGTGATGTTTACCGGCTCACAGTCGCTGGAAGAATTCCGTCAGGATCACCCGGCATATTATCAGCGGCTTGTTGATTCGGGTGAGCTGGAAAAACACCTCGTCGATGCACCTGCACCGCAGATGACTCTTGCTTCCAAGATTCTGGGGCTCGTCTTGATCACTATTGGCTTGGGCTTGCTTGTGCTGGTTGGAATCGGGTACTTTGGTGGTTAGATGTTAATGAAGCGGATGCGATTACAAAACCCGGCATTCCCGGGGGAGGGGACGCACGCTTTCCCTTGCACTCGAATCACTGTTATCCGGGTAAGGCACGAAAGGATATATACAAATTAACTCCCGCACACATTGGGTGCGTTACTATGCTGGAGTAATTCATTGGTTTCTTTCGTGACATTCATTTTTTTGCGAGTTGCGCAAAATACGCCCATTTCTGCGCAACCCACTTCATGGATAAATAGAGGTTTGAAAGTTCAAACCCTGTTTGGAATACTCGTTTAACTGCCCGGGAATTCAATACTGATACGCGTCCCTATCCCTCCATTTCCCGTATCCAGTTGAAGCTTTGCACCATGACGTTTGGCAACTTCGGCAACGATAGCCAAGCCCAACCCGCTACCACTTTGTCCACTGCCGAGAATCCGGTAAAAGCGTTCAAATACGCGTTCACGGTGTTGTGGAGCAATGCCGGGACCATTGTCTTCCACGCATAATTCAGCTCCAATCCGGGTTGGATTTACCTTGACGGTGATATGTCCGCCAACGGGCGTATAACGAATCGCATTATCAATAAGATTGTTCAGCATCTCTATCAAACTGTTTGCATCTCCTATAACAGATATCGGCATGTCTTGTCCTTCGAAACCTATGTCTATATTTTTATCCAGTGCCATTTGCACCCAATTGACCGTGCACTCCTGGGCCAACTGGTTAAGATTAAGGGATGAAAAGTTATAGGTCCCCTGCCCTCCCGGTTCGTTGCGGGCCAACGCCAAAAGTTGATTAACCAGACGAATTCCATGGCGTGTGCTGACAAGGATATGCTCAAGCGCATGTTGCTTTCTTTCAGGGTCATTAGTTCGCAATGCCAATTCTGATTGGGTTTTCAGACCTGCAAACGGAGTGCGCAACTGGTGCGCGGCATCGGCAACGAATCGTTGTTGGGCCGCCATCACCAGTTTTAGCCGCTCCAATAAATCATTTACTGCGTCAATGAGGGGCCGTACTTCGGTTGGTGCTTTGCTGCCATCAAGCAGACTTAGATCGTCGCGACGCCTTTCCAGCACTTCATAACGCAAACGTTCAAGCGGCCGCAAGCCTTGCTTCAATCCGTACCAAACAACGCCAAGGGCGATCAGTGTCAGCAACAATTCCGGAATGACGATGTTAGCGAGAATCCCCCGAATGAGTTCCTGGCGTTGGTGCGTGGTTTCGGATACATGCAATTGCAATAAATTGTCATTGGAGGTGAAAGTCAGGCTCACCATTCGAACCTTTTGCCCTTCCCTTTCACCGTCACTAAATAAAGGGCCCGGCCTGCCGCGTCGGTAGGAAAGCGGTCGCAAGGTATTTCCATTGCCGGCAAGCTTCCTGCCTTCGCTGTCCGTGACCGTATAGACGACCCGATCCGGCATGGCGGGATCCGAACCATCAGGAAGCGTAGGAATCCGGCTTAGTTGTTCTACCCCGCTCCCAAGTTTGAGTTGTTCGGCCACATCATTGGCCCGTTGCAATAAAACCAGATCATAGGGCTGATTGGCGTAATTGATGGTGGCAAAATAACCCACAACGGTACTGACCAGCCACAGCAGATAGAGCGAAATCAGCAACCTCTGCATGAGGTAGCTGCGCAAGGAAAGAATATGTGTTTCCATGGCGCTCATTACGAATTATGGTGGCAGATTGTCGATCACATACCCCAATCCGCGCAGGGTATGTATCGTCACACCGGCCGGTGCGATCTTCTTTCTCAGTCGATGTATATAAACTTCAATCGCATTATTGCTGGCTTCTTCCGCGTAGCTGTAAAGCCGTTCCAGCAGTTGTTCCTTGGTAATTACACGGCCGACGCGCAGCATTAGCGCTTCCAGTACCCCCAATTCCCGTGTGGTCAGTTCCAGCGGTTTCCCCTCAATTGCCGCGCGCCGCTCAACGCTGTCAAAAGTGAGCAAGCCGCAAGTCAACAACGGGTTGGTACCGCATTGACCGCGCCTTAACAAGGCACGGGAACGCGCTTCCAGTTCCTGCAAATTGAAAGGCTTGGACAGATAATCATCCGCCCCCAGATCAAGCCCCTTGACCCGGTCTTCCACGCTATCCCGAGCGGTAAGAATAATGACGGGTACGTGCTGGTTACGTTCGCGCAGGTTGCGCAATACGGTAAAGCCGTCAAGCTTGGGCAACTGAATATCAAGGATAACCAGATCAAATGGCTGTTCCCCCTTCAAAATGGAATCCGCTTCGGATCCATCACTAACCCTATCCACGGCATATCCGGCTTGCAACATGGCGCGGGTTAAACCGTCAGCCAGCACTTCATCATCTTCGGCAATCAGAATTCGCATAATTTTCAGGTAGACAATGGGTATCGGTTACAGCATAAACTATTAAATCCAGTTCACTGACCATTTTAATTCGCAGAGTAAAAATGTCAAAAGTTAAGTTATTCCGCGAGGTAAAATTGATTTCCAGTGGATACGGCATGAAACACAGGTAGATTCACGAATAAGCAATATTCAAACTTTAGCAGGGAAACCATGCAACTTTCCGAAAAACACCGGCAATACTGGATCAAAAATATGCGGCTGACGGGATTGCTGCTGCTGGTCTGGTTTGTCGCAACTTTTGTCGTCAGTTGGTATGCACGAGAATTGCAGGCTATTACAGTTCTGGGCTTCCCCTTTCCATTTTATATGGCCGCTCAAGGTGCTCTATTGATTTACTTGTTGCTGGTGGGAATTTACGCCAAAAGCATGGATAAGCTCGATCGGGAATACACAGAACAGGAAAAAGAGTAATGGGCGGATCAAACCAGGGGGGCTTTTCCGCTCAACTCAAACGATATTACGCACTATACGCGGGAGGATTCATCGGGTTTGTCGTCATGCTGGCGATACTCGAGCAAATGGGCGTACCCAACAAGGTACTTGGATATCTATTGCTGGGGGCAACCGTGTTGCTGTACGCAGCAATAGGTATTTTGTGCCGAACATCGGACGTCGTAGAGTATTATGTTGCCGGGAGACGTGTTCCGGCTTTTTTCAACGGCATGGCGACTGCTGCAGACTGGATGTCGGCAGCCAGCTTTATTGGCCTTGCAGGCACACTCTATTTGTCCGGCTACGATGGTCTAGCCTTCGTGCTGGGCTGGACCGGCGGTTTTTGTCTGGTTGCTTTACTGCTGGCACCCTACCTGCGCAAATTCGGACAATTTACCATCCCCGATTTTATCGGTGCCCGCTACGGAGGAAATCTTCCCCGTGCTATCGCCGTATTCGCTGCCATCCTGTGTTCATTCACCTATGTAATCGCCCAAATATATGGAATGGGATTGATTATCAGCCGTTTCACCGGTTTGGATTTCGGAGTGGGGGTTTTCGTCGGGTTGGGTAGTGTTTTGGTCTGTTCTTTTCTGGGAGGGATGCGAGCGGTAACCTGGACCCAGGTCGCCCAATATGTCATATTGATCGTAGCTTACATAATCCCCGTAATCTGGTTGTCGGTTAAACACACCGGGAATCCGGTACCGCAACTGACTTATGGTTATGTATTGAGTCAGGTTACTGCCCGTGAGCAGGTGCTCAACGATCCCCAAACCCCTGAAGGAGCACGCGAGGCGGAAGTACGCTCCATCTTCAAATTGCGACAAGAAGAGGCCGAATCCAAACTCAAAGCACTGGAAAAAGGTGGTGAAGTCTATTTGGCAGAAGAGAAGGCCAGGCGGGTGGATTTTGTTGCCGGCTTGAGTGCCCAGCATAAGGCGGATCCCCAGTCGTTGGTAGCATCCAAGCGGGAGCTAAGTGAATTCCCCGAGAATGTTGCATCCGCTCGGAGCCAATGGCGAATGGAAGCCGACATGGACAAACTAAAGGCGGGCCCCATCGCAGCGCATGCTGAACCCTTTGCGAGTGCGGATGAAACGACGCGAGACAAAAAGCGTAAAAACTTTATGGCGCTGGTGCTTTGCCTGATGGTCGGCACCGCTTCACTGCCGCATATCCTGATGCGTTTCTATACCACCTCGTCCGTGCAGGAAACCCGAGTCTCGGTGTTCTGGACGCTGTTCTTTATCTCGCTGATATACATCACAGCACCTGCATTGGCCGTTCTGGCCAAGTATGATGTATATACCCTGCTGGTGGGATCCAGTTTTTCCGAACTGCCGGGATGGGTTTCTGCCTGGGCATCCGTGGACAAGTCACTGATGAGTGTAACTGACATTAACCACGATGGCATTGTGCAGCTGGGCGAAATTACCATCGGGGGCGACCTGATCATGTTGGCAACACCGGAAATAGCCAACCTGCCTTATGTCGTCACCGCACTGGTGGCAGCGGGGGGGCTCGCCGCCGCACTTTCGACAGCCGATGGACTGATGCTGACTATTGCGAATGCCTTATCACACGACGTCTATTTTAAAATGATCGATCCGCTTGCCCCGACCTCCCGGCGCATGATCATTTCCAAGGCGCTATTACTGGTCGTGGCGGTACTGGCAGCATACATTACCTCACTTAAACCGGGCGATATATTGCTTCTGGTCGGCGCGGCATTCTCGCTGGCAGCCTCTGCATTTTTTCCCGCTCTTGCTTTGGGAATATTCTGGAAGCGTGCCAATAAGTACGGGGCGATCATAGGGATGCTGGGTGGCCTGATAACTTGTATGTTTTATATTTACCTAACTTACCCGTTCTTTGGTGTGAATGCACCTTTGTGGTGGGATATTAATCCAATCTCGGCCGGAATTTTCGGAATACCCGCTGGCTTTGTCGGGGTAATTATCGGTAGCCTGCTCACTGCCCCTCCGGATAAAAATATTCAAGAACTGGTGGATATGGTTCGCTATCCCGGGTTCAAGAACCAAACCTGATATTTATGGCGAGCACCCGAAAATACAAATTCAGCTTTGGCCTGGATCCCATTGCACTGCTTGGGGCTTGGTTGTTTTCTATCCTCATCGTAATCTATCCCATTTTCGATTTCGACCTTTATTGGCACTTGGCCAATGGACGGGAGATGGTCAATACCGGTCATATTGTCAGTGAAGAGATTTTCTCCTATACCCATCCCGGGGAGAAATTTGCAAATCACGAATGGCTGGGGCAAATCCTCTTTTACCTCATTTGGCAACATTTCGGCCCCTACGGTCTGTTTGGCATGAAATTGCTGATTACCGCTGGGGTGGTGTTATTGCTCTACCGTACCATCCGATCCGTGGGCGGAGAACCTGTTGCGGCCGCAATATTATGCGGTTTTGCGATATTTGCGGGGATCAACCGATTTCACGAACGCCCGGAATTATTTTCCCTGCTCAACACGGCACTCTTGAGTTTCATCCTCTACAGTTTCCGCGCCAACCGACTGTCTCATCAATGGCTCTGGCTGATTCCCCCTTTGCTAGTAGTATGGGATTGGCTGCATGGCGCAGTGTATGGCTTGACGTTCCTTGTCTTGTTTGTCACGGGGGAAAATGCCAAATACTGGATACCGGCTTTACGGTATGGTCAGTTTCCGCCGATTGCCAATCTTAATCATCTCAACCGTTGTTTTGCCATAAGCATGCTTGCCATGCTGATTAATCCATTGGGACTGCGCTCCTACGGAATTTTTGTGGGGTATGTGGTTGGCGAGGCAGACTTTAACCGGGTAATCACTGAATTCATGCCGGTAACTTGGGAAGAGTCAGAAGTATTTATTTTATTCCTCATATGGGCGGTACTACTTATCATCCGAAATATCCGCAGAGTCGATATAACCCAGTTATTGCTGGTGCTTGTATTTGGCTGTGCCGCAGTTCGTTTTGCACGCGTATCCGGAATCGCTGCCATCGTATTAGCACCCGTGATAGCCAGCCTGTTAATCTCGGGCATTAATCAGGTGAAAGATAAAGTCAAAGGAAAAATAACTTTTGCAATGCTAATGCTAGCTTTAACTTATCTCGGATGGCATGGATATAACGTTAAATTCAATGAAATCACGCAAAAGGATGACAAGTATTACTACCTTGAATTATATGACCTCGCCTTTGACTATCACGTGAATGACAATTTTTATCCGGTCGGATCGGTCAATTTTATCAAAGCCATGGGACTAACAGGCAATATGTACAACTCCGGAAATTTTGGCGGCTATCTATCCTATTACCTTCCGCCTGAACGTAAAATTTTCCAATACAACATGGGCAGAGTATTTGGTGATCCGTTTCATTTTGAAGAACATCCCGGGGAATTGGAACCATGGAATATAAATTATGCTATCGTCGACACGGAGGCCGAATTAACCACACTGTTTCCGGATAGCGAATGGGCCGAGGTCTACCGCGATCCTGCTGCTGTTCTGGTACTAAAGCGGTCACCGCAAAATGAAGCGTTAATCAGGGAATATGAAATCCATGTCTTCTATCCCGTTTTGTCGGATAACAGTTTGCGCGCCAAAGCTGCCGATCCCGACAAATTGCCCAGGTTGGTCGAAGAAATGGGAGCCGCGTTGGCATACCGCAAAGATGATCGCATCGCCGCTCTGTGGGCGGAAATATTAACAGCCTCTCCCGCACTGAGAAAACAACTACACATTCAGGAGTTGTTGAAACAAGCTATAAAGTACAATGACTCCAAAAGTTTAAAGGTCTTGGTTGTCTAACTCATTTAATGACTACCACGCTTCTAGCGTACCGGATCCATTACGTGACGGCGGCAACAAGACACTGTCCATATTTTTAAATTCGATATATAGTTTAGTTCCAAATGTAACAACAACGACCCGAGGATATATTCATGGATATAGAAGCACTGTTTCAGCAGCCCAACGCTCTTCCAACAGCTCCTAAAATTGTGCAGGAGCTCATAAATAGTTTTAACGATGAGCATGTTTCAACCGAGTCTATTTCTAAGAAATTGGCTGCTGATCCGGTGTTGAGTGCCAAATTGTTGCGCTTGGCCAATTCGGCTTATTACCATGTATCCCGTACTGTCAGCACAGTGGATGATGCTGTAGTGATGCTTGGGTTTGTTACGGTACGCACTTTGGTGATCAGCAGCGGTGTGGTTAAGGGATTTCCATCGGCGTCGGGCCTGAATTTGAAAAAGTTTTGGCGTTATAGTCTGAATACCGCTGTCGCCGCAAAATGGCTGGCCAAACAAGTGGATGAAAACTCGGATATGGCATTTACGATAGGCATGACGCATGCCATCGGTCAGTTGGTGATTCATGTGGCGTTACCGGAGAAATCGCTTTTACTGGACCAGATCATTGATCCGCTTGATTCTCAACGATTTGAGAAGGAAAAAAATATGTTTGGTTTCGATTATGCCGAAGTCGGAGCCGAACTGGCCTTACGCTGGAAATTCCCGGTCGCATTTTCCAACGCAATCCGCCAGTTTCCCCAACCACTTGAGCAACAACCGGTTGACTCCATGGCCGCCATTATTCACTTGGCTGCCTGGCTGGCACGGAGTAATGAAAATGATCTGACGCTGGAAGACATTCGTGCAAGCTGTCCTGCTGAAGTGGCTGCAAAATTTGGCATCGATCCTTATGTCATGCTGGATCAAATGCCCCCCTTGTCTGAACTCAGCAATGGTCTGGAAGAATTAATCTCCTGAACCTGATCAGCGCCCTGCGATCCTCAAGCCGCTTGGAGCAACCGGGATCGCAGCCGCTATTGTTGCCGTGTCTGACTGCCCCAAGGCCAGCGCTGCCGGTAGCATCTCTGGCACTGTTATCACCAAACCGGATGCTATCAACGCTATTAACAGCGCCGGTGCAAGCTTGTTGTTTTTTCCGAATCTGCTAAGTTTTCCCATCAGCTTTACCGTTTCAAGCTCTGCGCTGACATGATGAGCTGGCACGAAATGCAGCCGGGGTTTCACAAGCATATCCGTTGCAGGCTCATTCAATTCTCCTGTACTGGATTGCGTGGCAATTTCAAGTGCATTATCAGCAGAGACAAGCTCAAGATTTGCAAAGATTGCATTCTCGATCTCTGCCAATTCGTGCAAACCGACATTCAGATTGCTTAATTGCAGTTCGTGCAAGCGAATTTCTGCATCGCATTTTTGTGTTGCCAATTCAAGACATTGCTGTGCGGCATTGGCACTTTCATCGGCAATTTTCCGGGCTTGAAGCATAACCTCCTTATGTTGCTGCTCAAGCTGCAACGCCCATTCTTCTGCTTGCAGCTTTTCAGCCTCAAGTCGCGCCGATTGCGACTCCGTTTCGGCGCGCAAGCGAGCCATGTTCGCAACCTGAATTTCGGTGTCACGTCTGATTTTTGCAGCTGCAATCGCCTGCTCCACTATTTCAAGCTTGGCTGCAGCGGCATCTTTTGCTTGTTTTTCAACTGCATAGCATTCCTTGTCGGCCTCGATTGCCTGTAATTGAATATCCATGCGAGCTTCAATTTCAGCGACCGCAAGTTGCTCAACGCGGTCCCTTTCTTCTGCAAGTTGTATGCTTTTTCGTTCTGTGGCCAGTTTTTTTCTGGCCAAAGCGGCAGATCGAAGATCGGCTTGCAATGCTTCCGATGCGGCTTGAATTGCTTTCGTCTCCGCATTGGCTGAAAATTTGGCTGCCTTAATGGCGCGAATTTCGATTTTTTCTCTTTCCTTTACCAGTGCTATCGCCTCTTCTGTCGCTTTCAGTTTTTCCAGGGCAAGTTCTTTTGCCCGCTCTTCAAGCATTAGGCATTCATTATCCGCTTCAATCATGCGTAACTCGGTTGCCATACGGGATTCGATTTCATTCATTGCGCGAATTTCGGCTTCCAGGCGTGTTTGCGTCAGGCATGCAGCCTGTTCATTTAAATCCTGGCAAATTTTAGCCGCAGCACTTGCGGCCTGAGCCACTTCAATACTCGTGTTAGCTGCAGCGATGGCCGAATTAATTGCCAACAGCTTTTCTTCTTCCGCTTGATGTGCGGCGGTAGCCAACTCAGCACGCTTTTGCGCTGCAGACACAAGGAGTTTCTCCGTTTCCAGCTTGGCTTCCATTTCACGTATAGCCGTCTGATCCGCTGAATAGCGCGCTTGTTCTGCCAGAGCCAACTCCTTCTCCAGCGCGACCTTGATCTCGGCGGTCTGTTTGGCCCGGTTAGCGGCTTCGGCACGCTCATTTGCAGCCACCACAGCTTCTGTTTCAGCCTGAAGCTGCAATTCGATGGCATGGGAAGTACGCATCTCTGCTTCGGCTCGCTGGCGCGCCATTTCGATAAGGTTCTGCTCAGTCAGTATTTTGTTTTCTGCGGCTTGCTTAATCTGTAATTCGGCAGCCATGCGATTCCGTGTTTCCTGCTCGGCCTCCTGTAATAACGCATTTGTTTTTTCCAATTGGAAGGTGGCCAATCTTTCAGTTTCCGTTCGTTCCGCCAGCAGCTTTGCATGCTCTTCTTCTGCTCGCAGTTTGCGTTCAACTGCCAGACGTTCTTCACGCTCCTTTTCGAAACATGTTGTAGCTGCGAAGACAGCCTCGCGTTCCAAAGCGATTCTTGCATTAATCTCGTTTTGTGTTTGCTGCTCAATCCGGATTTTTTGCTGGGCACACTCTGCGGCAACCGATTCTGCCTCGATATTCGCCAGCACGAGTTTTTCGGCATCACGCTCGGCAGTGGCGCGTGCCTCTATTTTTGCCAAGGCTTCATTTTCGGCACGCAAGCGTGCCTGAACGGCCTCGGCTGCAGCCATCTCGGCGGTGACTTTAGCCTTGATTCGTGCAAGAACTTCCATCTCACCGCTTATTTTGCTCTGCAATGACAGCGCCAGTTGAGATTCGGTCCGGATTCTTTCTTGTTCACGCAAGTTTGCCTCATGTTCATGGCGTGCACGATTTTCAGCCGCAGCATGCGCTGCTTGCTGCGCCCGGACATGATTCTCATGCTCGATCAGTGCTGCTTCTTCGGCTTGCAATCTTGATTTGGTTTCTTCAGCAAGACGAACTTCTGCCAACAATTTGGCCTGGGCTGTTTCTGTCAATTCACGTTCGTACGATAATCGTTTCTGCAACTGTTCGGAAATTTCTGCTTCCGAACGGCTCCTGAATTCGAGCTGTGCGGTCAATTCATTTTCATGATTCGCCTGTTCCTCGGCAATGCTACGTGCGTGTGATTCAGCACGAATTCTTGCCTGCAATGCTAGTTGTGACTGGGTTTCAGCATCAATGCGTGCCCGAGCCTCGCGCATCACTGCAGCCTCGCCAACCGTTCGGGTTTCCTGTGCCGGTATCTTGTAATTGCTGTCGGCCCCTACAATGGGAGCCGAGATAACTTGCGTGTTCTCCTCAACGCTCTTGCCTGAAGCTGGCATCAAATTTTCTGTCTGTGCTACAAGCTGTGCATGATTTTCAGCTTCAATATGCGCCAGTGCTGCATGAATGGCTGCTGCTCCGGCACGGCTTTGCTCCGACAGAAAATCAAATAATTGCCTATTGCTTTGAACTGAATTGTTTTGTGCTGACATGATCTGCCCCATTCGCGTATATATGCCCGGTAATAAAGTGGCACGACGCTAAGGTAACAGTTTCGCCGTCAAACCAAGCACGGAATAACGGCGAAAATTCGGCTTATTTCAGGACGTGTTAACCTGCTTGAACGACAAATATCAACTTAATATTTGGCCATTCCGTTCATAAACCAGCCATGACTACGGTAGGACAGGTCGGTGAGATTGTCTGAATAATTGGTAAAGTTGTACCCTACTCCAAATTTCATGTTGTTTCCAAGGTGCCGGTAAACAGCTACCAGAACACCGGCATTTGCATCCTGAGCCTCCCGGGCACGCAAGTCTCGCAACTCGGCAAGGGCATCCCACTCCTTCACCCAGTGCCAGTCGACCCTCACAACTTCCATATTGGCATGGCTTGAGAACCAGGGATTTCCCGGAGTTTGGTTGTCCATCAATTCGCCGATCCGGAGACCATATTTCAATCCAATGGAGAGCCATGGCCTGGCATCCCATATAGTATCCACATCGAGAATCTGGCTCTTTTGGGAATATTGGTTCGCCGAGCCGGTAGTGGCCAAAACTTGTCCCGGAGCGGGTTCATTATAGAAGTTAGTGTATTTAAACAAAGTATTCCAGCGGTCATTGTCGACCGGACGGTAGGCAGCCCCCAACACAAACTCATGGTAGTCACCATCAACAAAGGTACCCAAATTGTTGGTGCTATGAGACAGGTTGAACTTTCCGATCAGTCGCCAAGCCGCATCATATTGGCGACCGAAAGTATTTTTCAGCAGCCATACATCATTGTGACCGCTGGCAGTACTGTCTTCCTTGCGGAACTCGACACTGCCGGAATATTTTGTTTTCTCAAACTTGTAACCGGCAGACAATACCAAGCCCATGCGCTTGAGGTCTCCCGCCTGCGGGTCACTGACCGTTCCCAGTTCAATTTTACTGCCGTAATTCCAGCGATCATTAGGTGAAAGATCAACACCAAAAGCTTGGGTAAGATTTTGCGGGCCTGCGCCGTTGCTGGTGCGAACCTCCCCGAACAAATGCGCCTGGTCGCTCAGCTGGTACTGACTCCCTGTCACCCAGGTACCTTGTCTACCCTGATAGGTCGAATTCAGATTTTCGCTCTCGACTACATAGCTTGTGTAAAAGTTGCTGCGATCTGAAAGCCGGTATTCGGTACCCGCCCGGCCACCAACGCCCAAATTGCCATCGGAGACCTCGACATTGGCCTTTACCCGGTCACTGATACGCCAGTTGCCGCCAAAGCCAAGCCGGTTGTTATCTTCACGGCTCCCGCTATGCGACAGGGTTCCCTGAGTAAAACCGTACATCCCCCAGTCTTCTTTCTCGCCCGATTTGCCATCTTTTTTCACCGGATAATAATCCGCACGCAAAACCGCATCCGTTCTCCCTCCGTCTTGGGATAGGGTTGGGCTGGCATTGGCAACCAGGGTTGTCATCTGGTCATGGCGCGAACCCAGCGACATTGCCCACTCATCGGTGAGTGTATGTTTCAGGCCGACTTCGACATTATTCGTGTTCTGGCTATCAGCATCCCGGACGTCGGCTTTGACCGATATCTCATCCTTTTTTCCCATCGGAAGTATCGCTTTGAAACCGTCCTGACGTACCGCCTCGCCATTCAAAGAGATTTGTCCCGGCCCGGAAAAGCCCCTGTCTTTGTCTTGCCAGTAAGCTGAAAGCTTGCCCTTTCCATTCGCTGAAATATCCGCCAAGTCTATGTTTGCCTCAACACGTTTGGCATTGGCGTCAGTTACGCCTGCGGTCAAACCGTTAAATGCGAGACCTCCATTGATCGATGTACTCGCACCGGTACCGGCACCTGACGAATGCGCCAACTCTGCTTTGAATGTTGTACCCGCTGCTACGCGTGCGGTCAGGTCGACTCCCTTCAGCGACTGGTCGGCACCGCTTTCACCCTGATGATAGCCGGTTACTCCCACCTTGACCGTATCGTTAAGCCACTGACTGGCGTGCATCCCAGTAGAAAGACCACTTACAGCGGTAATCCCCGGAACGAATTCGTAGGTGGATACCAAGTATTGCGGCTGTCCATTCACTGCTGCGGTAAATATCAGCCCGCCTCCGCTTCCTGTTGCGGAGAGTGTTTGACGCAGCATGATGCGTCCCTGAATGTAGTCGACATCATAATCCTGCGCTGAAGTCAGTTGCCGGGTTGCAATCACCAGTCCCGAATCCTTATCCCGCACTTCTATCCACACCCGTTCCGACCCGATGGTGATATTTTGATTTTGCAGGAAATACAGGGAACCGCCTGTCCCCCTGTATTCATCCCGCGCGGCCACTGATCCCGGATCGGCGGCAAAAGCATCCACTGCAGTGCGCTTCTCACCGAAGGCAGTCGAAGTATCGGAACGATAGCGAGCATCGGCACCGTAAAGTCCGCGTGAATACTGAATCAGATCAGTGCCGCTCCATTGTGTCTTGAAATTCCCCCACAACACATGGGAATCGCCCCTTTCCAGTCGCACGTAAAACTTGCCCTGAGTGGGCGCGTCATCCACCGTCGTACTATCATCGCCATAAACCGGGTAATAAGTGTTCGGATCGATATTGCGCAACAAATAGTTTGGATCCTTGGACGAAAAACTGGAGAACATGTCCTTGAGGGGTTGATCTCCGGTATCCACCGCAGCCGTCAACAGCCATTCGCCCTTTATCTTGCCCTTCAGATAGAAGGCACCGCGACCGTCTATGTAGGTCTCATTGTTGTAGTGTTGGGTGTCGCCGGTTACCAGCTCTGCAGGACCAACCACATGGTTCCGTCCCACGGTCAAATCACCCAAAGCAATGTAGAACCAATCGTTTACAGGGATAGACAGATTGCGTCGGAACAATGAAAAGCGACCATCGGCTTCGGAAACCTTCACTTCAACCGATTGCGGACCGGAAGGCAATATCTGGCGCATGACAAAACGGCCATCGGCATCTACCGGCACCTGCAAACCTAATGCAGAGACACTTTCACCCGTCTTTACCTTGGTTCCGCTCACCGTTACAGTGCCCCCCTGAAGCGGAATATTCCTCAACGTCAGGGAATTTTCTCCCCAACCGGTAAGTGCTTCGCGCGATTTTTTCT